>FWPU01004003.1_pt1 | contig 35312 bp, 23 predicted proteins | sample 2228361 | NCBI WGS metagenome assembly FWPU01 (sample SAMEA103939777, study PRJEB20133) | metagenome
GTTGTCATTCTGAGCGAAGCGAAGAATCTCAGCCGATGACAGAATTTATGAACACCTACTTATCAGTGTTGTCAACCGGTGCCTGCGCCCTCTGATCCCGACCCTCTTGAGTGTCTACATCGCTACCGTGTCTCTCGGTCTCCGCATTTTTAGCACAGAAGACAATCCTCACTCCATCTTAGCAGTCAACCTACGCAGAGGGCAGGTTATAGGCTTAGACCTGCACGCGCAACAGGTGGTATGGAAAAAAGAGTTCCCACACCCTCTCGGCGATGCGGTGGCTGACACAGTGGAAGGCATCTGCTTTGTGAGCGTCCCATGCACCCAGAGTGTTATCGCGCTCGACTTTCAGGGCAAAATGCGCGGGCACTGGCGAGTCGCCTTTGTTCCCCGTTCCATCGTTCCTGTGCTGACCCCTTCCGTAGCGCGCCCCGAGCGGGAGATGATGCCTTACCTGCTTTGCGTGCTCGCCTCCTCTGGTAAAGCAATCGCTTTGCTGCGCACAGCGGGTCCTACCAAACGGAAACTGCTGCGCTTCCCTGCCCCTGTTCACTCGTTGGCGGGTCACGCGCAGGCGGCTTACCTCTCCATTCTCTCGGCTGGAAAGGTCACTGTGGTCAACCCAAACACGATGGAAGTCACGCGAGTCCTGCCGATAGGTTCCAGCGCACAGACTCTCCGGCTCACAGCCGACAGTCAATTGCTTTTGAGCCTTTCTTCTACCCTTTGGCAGTAAGCGCAGCCTTATTGATTGCCTGTGATCCGCTTCTGTGGGTGCTCTCGCGGATGGCAATGCTCGACGCCTACGTGACTGCCTTTGTTTTCGCTGCCTTCTTCTTTGGTTATGAATATCTACGGGGTGGAACGGCACAAACGCGGACAGTTCTGGGCATATTGACTGGAATCTTCCTCGGTCTCGCTTGCGCCTCCAAATGGAACGCTGTGCCTCTTCTATTGGGTCTGGCGATTCTCTTCTGGGGAGCGCGGTGGGCACCGAATGCGAGGGAGTGGACGAATGGTGAGCGAGCGTCAAATTGGTTCGTGCTTTTCTTCCTTATCGGTCTACCTGCGCTTGTCTACTTTGCCTGCTATGCGCTCGCTTATGCTCAAGGGACTTCGCTCGCTCAAGTCATGCGGTTGCAAACCCGCATGTGGCGTTTTCATACAGCGTCCTTCTATCCTCATGCGCTTACCTCTTATTGGTGGCAATGGCCTTGGGGGATGAACGCCGGGGGATTCTTTCACGACCACAGAGGAACCCAAACAGCGTGGATCTACCTCTGCGGCGCGCCGTGGCTGTGGTTGCCCGGATTGTTTTGCGTGGCAATCGCGGCGATACGAGCATGGCGGACGCGAGAACTGTTTCCTACCCTCATCGTCGTTGCCTTCGCCTTTGCTTGGCTGCCGTGGATGTTCTCCCCGCGCTCCTCGTTCCTCTATCACTTCGCCCCCGCGCTGCCGTTTCTCTACATGGCGGTCGCTGACGTTATTGGAAACGTCCGCAGCAGCGCATGGCAGATGTCGGCGCGGTGGCGAGAGTATGCCTTGCTACTCTGCGACGGTTACGTCGTCCTCGCTGTCCTCACGCTCATCTGGCTTTATCCAACGCTAACAGGCTATCCACTGCCTTCACAGACAGGACATCATTACAGCGCTTGGTGGATGGGCTGGCTGCCTGCTCTCGCGCCGTAATAGGATGCTGCAATGCGGTTTTCTTTTTCGCTCCGTTGTGTTAAGATGAAAGCAAAACGGGAAGGAGGTCGTGCGACCATGTCGGAGTTTCTGTTTTCAGCGGGGGACTACGTTCGATTCACTCAGCATGACGCCCCGGAGGTGCGCCAATGGGCGTTGGGGCGGTTGGAGAAACGACATCCCGAATTAGCGAAAGAACGGGCGGTGGCTTTGTTGGATGACGCCGATATGTTCGTGGCGGAGGCGGCTGCCGACGTGCTGGCGAATCTGAACGCCACCGAATGTGCGCCCGCGCTGTTGGAGAAGTTTCAGCCGACGGGAGACAGGCGGCATCTGCGTTTTGTGCAGGCGTTGGGTCGGCTGCGCCACGAGCCGCTGCTGCCCGTGATTCAGAACGCGCTGGCGCAGGAAGACGTCGCCCTATGCGCCCCGATGAAGATGGAGATGATTTACGCTGTGGGGGAGTTGGATCATCCCGACGCGCAAAAACTGTTGCTGCAAAGTTTGCAGAATGAGCGGAGAAACAGTATCGCGGCGGCGGCTTGCCTTCAGGGACTTTGTCATCACCTAACGCCTGCTCTGTTGCGGCTGGCGGTCGAGCATTACCTGTCGCTGCCCGCGCCGAAGGATGAAAATGTAGTGCTGACGGAGTTCGCTCTGATGACCTTTACGCAACCCTTGATGGAAGGGTTGACGGATATGCTGGACGAGGAAGAGGAAGACAATGTGTGGACGATGGTGCGTGAGGATTACGGGATTGACGCCGAGACCGTGCTGCCTGAGTCCTTGCGCGCGGAACTGGTGGCGCGCTTGAAGGAATGGGATGTGGCCGGCGCGGCGCGATGGGTCGCCGACCACCTGACGCACCTCGCGCAGCAGCAGGGCACGCCGTTAGAGTGGACGCACGAGCAGTTCGAATCCATGCGCGAGGACCGGAAGTGCGCGGCGGCGCGGCTGGCGCTCACGCGGGCGTTCGCGGGACTGGCGCCGCAGCACCCGCGCCCGGAAGAGGTGGTGACGGAGGAACTGGCGTTCCTTGTGGCGTGCCTGCTCAAGACGGCGGGCGCAACGGACTTCGACGCGCTGATAGCGAACGCCTCCGACCCCAAAGAGGGACTGCTGCAAGTGCTTGCCCTGAACTATGACGACGTTCCGCACGAATTCATTCACCGCTGCGCCGCGTGGGGCGCAGCGGTGGTGCCCGACCTGTGCCGCATGTTGGAAGACCCTTCCTGTCCCACCGCCAACCGCGCCGCGGAGGTTCTGAAAGTGATGGCAAAGGAACGCCCCGAAGCCGTCGTCCCCGCCATCCCCGCGCTGTTGGCAGGTCTCAAGCGAGAGTATGAAGAAGTAACGACGGAGTTTTGTGAGGACGCGCTTAGAGCCGTGGGGGAGCCGGTGCTCGACCACGCGCCGGCTGTCTTGCAGGGCGATCACGTTTTGCAGAAACTTTCTTTCTTGGGCGTTCTGGAAGAGTTGCCCGTCCAGCGCACCGTTCAGGTCATTCTCGAACATCTGGAGCCGCTCTTGATTGACTGCGACGAGGCGACAGCAAACGTCCTCCGCACGTTGGGCGCGCGGGATGCCATCGAACCTTTGAGCCAAGAGTGGCGCGAGGGAGAGATTGAGTTTGAGGACGCCCTGGTGTTCCTGTGCCGTCTGCACAACGTTCACGTTCCTGAATTGGAAGGGATGAAAGAGCGATACGATGCAATAATGAAGCGCAGGAGACTGACGGCGCAACTGGAATCGCCCGACCAATCAACGTTCGCCGACCTGTTCTCCCAAGAGGGGCTGTCGCTGCGGCTGCGCTGCGGGAAGTGCCGCCGCACCTATCGCTACCAAGTCGGCACGGTCTACGGCGTTCCGCGCTTGTTGGACGAGCAGGATACGTTGGACGAGCAGGATGAGGAAGCCTTCTTCTTCCTGCGCAAAATCATCTGCAAAAAATGCGGCGCGGTGGATGAGTATGAGATTACGGTGGAGGCGCACATAGCGGTGTCGTTCGAAATGGTGAAGTTGAATTTGATGGAAGACGCCGACATGGAGCGTGAAGAGTTCAGCGGTGTGGAGGCGATGGGCACGAAGAATTTCAAACTCGTTCACTTCGCGTTGAGCGACGGCACGCCTTGCACGCCGCGTCAGGCAGTCCGCATTTATCAGGAGCGATTGGCTCAGTCGCCCCAAGATTCCAGCCTGTGGGTGCGGCTGGGCAACGTCTACATGAAATGGCAGCACGTGGACGAGGCAAAGCGCGCCTTTGAGCAAGCGGTTGCCCTCAACCCGAACAACGTCGAAGCGCACCTGAGTCTCGGCACGATTGCGTATGACGAACGCAACAAAGAGAAAGCCAAACGTCATCTCGAAACCGTGAGGCGATTGACGCGCACCAGCCTGAACCCCCGACATCGGGACATGGCAGACGCCGCCGCGTGGATGCTGGAAGATTTGGGGTTGAAGTCTCCCCTCATTGCGACACCGCGCTTCCCGCCGGTCGTGCAACGTCCCAGAATCGGTCGCAACGCCCCGTGCCCCTGCGGGAGCGGTAAGAAGTATAAGAATTGCTGCATGAGGCGAGAGTTATGAACCGCCCCGTTCAACTGGCTTTGCACGATGCCACTTCATGCGGAAGAACGTCGTGAACTCCGCCAGTGCCGAGAGTTCGTCCGGCGGGGCGTTGCAGGGAGGCATGAGGGTATTGGGGTAAACCGATTTGGGGTTCTTGAGGAACTCAATCAGCCATTCCTTGCTGCGCCCGCTTTTGCCGGGAGGTCCGTAGGCGAAGGAGGGACCAAGCCCCACCTGATTTTTCATCAGCGGATGGCAGCCGATACAGCCTTTCTCTTGAAAAAGCCGCTTCCCCAAGTAAGCCTCTTGATTGAGCATCATCTGAGGGGGTTGTTCTGGTGTTTGGACGTAGGCGATGCCGCCTAAAACTATGGCAGTGAGAAGGACGACGAACGCGCTGGAAATGGCGAAGATGCGCTTGCGCGGAAGGCGCGACGGATTGCGGTCGAGAAAAGGCAGCAACAGGAGAACGATGAGGGCGACGTTGGGAAGCAGCACCGCGCCCAGCCATTCGTTTTTTCCCTCGAAGATTTTGAATTTGAGCATCTGAAAGATGGGCAAAAAATACCATTCGGGGCGCGGGACGTAGGAGCCGGGCGTTGGGTCAGCCATGCCTTCGAGATGGACGCCGACGACGAGGGTGAGCAAGAACAGAATCGCCAGCAGCACCCCCGCGAACACCGTGTCCTTAAACAGCTGGAAGGGATAGAACGTGACGGGCTTTTCGACCTGTTCGTAAGATTCATCGGTGAACGGCGGCGTTTCGCCCTTGCGCCGCATGAGGTAGAGGTGCAGCGGAATCAGCAGCAGAATGAGCGCGGGCAACACGAGGACGTGAACGGCGAAGAAACGGCTCAACGTGCGCGCCCCTAACTCGTCGCCCCCGCGCATGACCTGTTTAAGGTAAGGTCCGACCACCGGCGTCGTGCCGGGAATTTCCGTGCCTACCTGCGTCGCCCAATACGCTTTCTGGTCCCACGGCAGCAGGTAACCCGTGAACGAGAAGCCGACAACGACCATCAGCAGGAAAACGCCGACCATCCACGTCAGTTCGCGGGGCGGTTTGTAGGCGGCATAGACGAACACGCGCAGCATGTGTAGCACGACGACGATGAACATGAGCGATGCGCCCCAATGGTGCAAGCCGCGAATGACCTTGCCCATCGTCACGTCGTTCATGATGTAGAGAATGCTCCAGTAAGCGTGGTCGGGGCTGGGGCTGTAATTCATCGCCAGCAGCACGCCTGTGACGGCTTGCACGATGAACAGAAACATCGCGCCGCTGCCCAAAACGTGCGCCCATCCGACGCGCTGGGGCAGCCGCTCGTCGAGCGCATGGCGCATCGCATCGCGCACGCCGGCGCGGTCGTCAAGCCAGTCCCATATCTTCCGCAACATCACGCCTCCTCCACGTAAATCTGACCGTTTTGCACCGTGTGCTTCAAGCGAACGAGCAGCTGCGGCGGCGGACCTGCGACGACTCTGCCGTCTTCGTCGAACACGCCGCCGTGACAGGGGCAATAGAATTGCTTTTTCTCTGCGTTGTAGTTGACGCCGCAGCCGAGGTGGGTGCAGGTGCTGGAAAACACGATGACTTCGTCGCCCGTGCGCTTGATGTAAACGGTGCGAGAGGTCTTGTCAATGAACCAACCGTCCACCCGTTTGACGATGTAATCCACTTTGTTGACTTCGCCGTCGGTCAGGCTGTTCAGGTTCGTCAACTTCACCAATTGTTTGCCCTCACGCTTGGCAAACACGGGCGATAAGACGTATCCCACAACGGGAATCGCCAACACGACTCCTATCGCGCTTCCCAAGAGATTTGACAGGAAACCAAGAAACTGACGCCTTTTCATGTTCTTCTCCGAAAACAATCGCCCTCGAACTCGTCGTCGAACTCGGACGTTTAAGCCGTCCCGACCTGTCGGGACGACCGATGACGAGTTCGAGTGCGATTTTCATGCAATGAGACAGACGAGGAGCCGAATTTGTCGCTCGCTCCGACGATGTTCACACGACGATTATAACAGCAGAGCAGGGTCAGTCCGTTCCCCCTGCGAAATCAGATGTCTGAAGTGCCCCTCTCAGCCTTGACACCGCACCCCGCAACCAGCATACTTATTGCAGACGAGGTGAACGCGCATGGCGACGACATCTGCTTCGGCGACAGGCGCGTAGTCATCAAACGGGTGCTGGAAGAGACGAAAGCAGAGGATAAAACATGATTGAGCTCGGCTTTTCTCTATTTGTCGGCGCGTGCTTGTTGAGAAGCGCGAATGCCGGCGCGGGCGGTGCGCCGTCATCGGGCGCGCCTACCGTTGTGCTGCGCGATGCGCCGCTGCTGCGGTTTCCGGGCGTGAAGTTGCCCGGACGCGAGCAGGGCGTGACGGACTGCAACAGCCCGGCGCACTGGGACGGCGAGACGTTCTATTTGTTCAACTCCGCCGGGCATCCCTCCCGCAGTCAGGGCAAGGACGTTTTCAGCCTCGGCGACTCCACGCCCGTCCAATACAACAATCAAGCCAACGGCGGGCGATGGATTGAGGCGACGCACAAGGACGAGGACGGCACACTTTACGGCTGGTATCACAACGAACCTTCTGGGGTGTGCCCGCCCAATGTGGCGCAACACCTCACCGCTCCGCGCATCGGCGCAATCAGGTCGAAAGACAACGGCGCGACGTGGGAGGATTTGGGATTCATCCTCGACGCGCCGCCCAACACGATGCACTTCGACACCGCGAATCACTACTTCGTTGGCGGCAACGGCGATTTCTCGGTCATTCTCGACGAGAAGCGGGAGTTCTTCTACTTCCTCATCAGCACCTACGGCGACCTGCCGGAGCAGGGCGTTTCCGTGGCGCGGATGCGGTATGCCGACCGCGACGCGCCAGTGGGAAAAGTCTGGAAGTGGCACAAGGGCGAGTGGAAGGAGCCGGGGTTGGGCGGTCATATCACGCCGATTTTTCCCGTGACGATTGACTGGCATCGCCAAGACGCCGACGCCTTCTGGGGTCCTTCAGTTCACTGGAACTCGCACCTTGAGCAATACGTGATGCTGCTCAACCGGGCGAAGGACAAGGACTGGTCGCAGGAGGGCATTTACGTCTCCTTCAACCGCGACCTATCGCAGCCAGAGCGATGGAGCAAACCCGTGAAGATTCTGCACGGGGGGAGTTGGTATCCACAGGTCATCGGCACGGACACCGCGAAGCGGGAGACGGACAAGTTGGCGGGGCGGGTGGCGCGTTTCTTCATGGCAGGCGAGTCGCGGTGGGAGATTCTGTTTCTGAAGCCCGGAGAGAAAGTGGAGTAGCGTAATCGCCAAAACAGGGGAGGCACTCTTACAGTGACTCAGACAACCATCCTCAACCGAATCCGCGAAGCCGGCGTCGTCGGGGCGGGGGGCGCGGGCTTCCCGGCTCACGTGAAGTGGCGGGCGCAGGTGGACACCGTCATCGCCAACGGCGCGGAGTGTGAGCCGCTGCTGCACAAGGACGGCGAGTTGATGCAGCACTTCGCCGCGCAGGTCATTGAGGGCTTGGAGTGGGCGGCGCGGGCGACGGGGGCACAACGCAAGTGCGTGGGCATCAAGGCGAAAAAGAAGGAAGCCATCGCCGCGCTGCAAAAGGTCGCGCCGAAGCGGGGCGTGGAGTTGAACCTGCTCGGCGACTACTATCCGACGGGCGACGAGTTCGTGCTGGTGCATGAGGTCACAGGACGGCTCATTCCTCCGGGGGGGTTGCCGCTGGAAATCGGCGTTGTGGTCAACAACGTCGAATCGCTCCACAACGCAGCGCGGGCGATGGACGGGCAACCGGTGACGCGCAAGTTTCTGACGGTGGCGGGCGCGGTGGCGAAGCCGTCCACGTTTTCTGCGCCGTTGGGCGTGACCTTCCACGAACTCATCGAAGCGGCGGGCGGCGCCACCGTCGAACGCTATGCAATTTTCGTCGGCGGCGTGATGATGGGGCGACTGACCCGCGACGCCGATGAACCCGTGACCAAAACGACGACGGGGTTCATCTTGCTGCCTGAAGACCATCACCTCGTCGAACGCATGAGCAAGCCCATACCATCCATGCACCGCATCGGCAAATCGGCGTGCGACCAGTGTAGTTACTGCACCGAATTTTGTCCGCGCTATTTGCTCGGCTACGACGTGCAGCCGCACAAAGTGATGCGCAGTCTGGGGTTCAGCATGATGAGCAGCGACTTCTGGAGCAAGTGGGGCGACCTGTGCTGTGGCTGCGGGCTTTGCACGCTCTACGCTTGCCCGGAGGAACTGTATCCCAAAGAGGCGTGCGATTCGGCGAAACGGCGCATGAGAGAGTTGGGCGTGCGCTGGCGCGGCACGTCATTGGAGCTCAAGCCGCACCCCATGAGCGAAGCGCGGCGCGTCCCGTTGAAGAAATTAGAGGAGCATTCAGACCTTCTGCGCTACGAACGTCCCGCGCCGTTCATCCAGCGCGACTGGTCACCGCGTCAGGTGCGGCTGTTGCTCAAACAACACGCGGGCGCGCCCGCCACGCCGCTGGTGAAGAAAGGCGACAGAGTGCGGGAAGGTCAAAAAATCGCCGACGTGCCACCCGACCAGCTGGGCGTGCCGATACACGCCAGCATCGCCGGGCGCGTCCGCGACGTGACGAACACGGAAATCATTTTGGAGTGATGGAGTAATGGAGTAATGGAGTGATGACGTGCTTTTCCAACACTCCAACGCTCCAATACTCCATCACTCCATTGTGTTGTGATGTGATGCAACGACCGATGAACGCAATCGGGATGGCGGAGTTGACCAGTATCGCCTCCGGCTATGAAGTTGCTGACACGATGCTCAAGGCGGCGGACGTGGATTTGCTGGTCTCCCGCACGATATGCTCAGGGAAATACATGGTCATCGTCGGGGGATTGGTGGACGCAGTGAGCGCGGCAGTGGAAGCGGGCGTGAAAGTGGGCGGGTTGTCGCTGATTGACTCGTGCGTCATTGCGAACATTCACCCCGCCGTCTTTCCCGCTATCCTCGGCACGGAGACGGTGGAGGTGATGGAGGCGTTGGGCATCATCGAATCATTCTCGGTCGTGTCGCTGATTGAGGCAGCCGACGCCGCCGTGAAAACCGGCAACGTTCGCTTGATGGAGATTCGCCTGGCGATGGCGCTGGGCGGGAAAGCGTTCGTGACTTTGACAGGCGACGTCAGTTCCGTGCAAGCCGCCGTCGAAGCGGGTGCCGCGCGCGTGGCAGAAAAAGGACTGCTCGTCAATCGGGTGGTGATTCCCGCGCCGAGGCGAGAGTTATTGAGGGAGTGGGTGTGAGATGAGGATTCTGGGCTTTGGGTTTTGAGTTCTGGGGGACTCATTCCAAACCTCAAACCCCCGAACCGTTCCGTTCGGCGGCGGTCTCTGACCGCGCCGAAACGCCTGACCGAAGGTCTCCAACTTCTGGGCGGGGTCAGGAGACCCTCACCCAGCGAGGAGACCCTCACCCAGCGAGGAGACCCTCGCCCAGCGAAAGGCGACGCGACGCGCCACACGACCCACCACTGGACGGCGACGAGTAGATGTTTGCCTGCGAAACTCTGAAGCGCATCGGCACGGCGCGGGCGGTTCCGCTTCTGGCAAGGATTCACATTGACGCGGCGGCGTGGGCGTTGGGGCGCAGACGTGGCGACCTTACAACACACCGTATCGGCAATAGGGGCAGCCAGCGGCAAGTTTTTTGCAACCAGAGAAGGCATCCTATGTGTCGGAGGTGAGAAGCATTGAACCAGCCAGATTTAACAGAAGCCTTAGTTGAACTGATTCGCCGGACCTCGGCGGAGTTGTCGGATGACGTCATCGCTGCCCTTCAACAGGCGCGGGACAGCGCGTCGGAAGGTTCGTCCGAACGCATGGTATTTGACTCCATCCTCACGAACCTTGCGATTGCCAAAGAGCAATCTGCGCCGATTTGTCAGGACACGGGGACGTTGATTTTCTGGTTCCACTATCCCGAAGGATGGACGATGCGAAAGATGAAGGAACAGACCTGCAAGGCAGTAGAGGTCGCAACGCAGAAGGGTTACCTGCGTCCCAACGCTGTGGATTCGCTGACAGGCAAAAACAGCGGCAACAATCTGGGCGAAGGATTCCCTGTGTTCCACTTTGAGGAGTGGGAGAAACCGGAACTTGAGGTGTGGCTCATGCTCAAGGGCGGCGGGTGTGAGAACGTGGGCGCGACCTACTCGCTCCCCGACACTTCTCTGCAAGCCGACCGAGACTTGGATGGCGTGCGCAAAGTGGTGCTGAACGGCATCTACAAGGCGCAAGGGATGGGGTGCGCCCCCGGCATCATCGGCATCGGCATTGGCGGAGACCGCGATTCGTCCATGCGCTGCGCGAAGGAGCAACTGCTGCGCAAGATGGATGACGTGAATTCCAATCCAGACCTCGCCGCATTGGAGACGAAGATTTACCAGCAGGCAAATCAATTGGGCATCGGACCGATGGGCTTCGGCGGAAAGACGACGATTTTAGGGGCAAAAGCCGGGGCGATTCACCGCTTGCCCGCGTCGTTCTTCGTTTCTATCGCCTACATGTGCTGGGCGGACAGAAGAAGGCGACTCGTTTGGAAGGACGGAAGTTGGGAAGTGAAGTAGCCGAAAGGAGGGAAGGTTCATGGTTCGTCTCACGACACCCATTAGCGATCAAGATATTGAAGCATTGAAAGTCGGCGATCAAGTTCTGATTTCCGGCGTCATCGTGACCGCCCGCGACCGGGCGCACAAATTCTTGGTGGATAACTTCGTGGAAAAGGAGCCTGTAGAAGCCGAACGCGGACTTTACGAGGAATTGAAAAAACTGCTCACCGGCGGGGTCATTTACCACTGCGGACCCGTCGTTGTCAAACAAGAGGGCGGCTACAAGTTCGTCTCCGCCGGTCCCACCACCAGCACGCGGACGGAGATTTATCAGGACAAAGTCATCGCCAACTTCGGCGTGAAAGGCGTCATCGGCAAGGGCGGCATGGGCAAGCGCACGCTCGCCGCGCTGAACCAGCACAAAGCCGTCTACCTTCATGCCATCGGCGGCGCGGGCGCGCTGATTGCGCAGTGCGTGAAGGAAGTCCAGACCGTTTACAAACTGTCCGAGTTCGGCGTCCCCGAAGCGTTCTGGGTCATTCGCGTCGAGGACTTCCCGGCGGTGGTGACGATGGACAGCCACGGGCGCAGTCTGCATCAAGAAATGGCGCAGGAGTCAGAGCAGGTGTTGCAGACGCTCCTTAGTGCGTAAGTGCCGCACGAAGGAAATGACGGCATAGGATACCGACGTGGACTGACAGGCAGACTACATCGGCATCCTATGCCGACTGTTATTTTTTGGAGGAGGAAAATGCTCAGGAACTTCTGGCAGTGCCTGCCTCTGCTTCTCACGGTGCTGTGCATCGTCCCGGTGCCCACACCTGCCGCCGTGCGGCAAGACGCCGACAGCGATGGTCTGCCGGACCTGATAGAAGACCAACTCGGCACCGACCGAAACTTCCGCGAATCGCTGACAACGTTGGGCAATTTTCCTGCGTCGGTAAAGTCGCATCCCGAACTGGACATCGTGCGCGTGGAGTTCGGCAATGTGGCTGCCGACCGCTGGCTGTGGGCGATCCACTTCGCCAAACCTTACACCTTCGACAATTCCAGCCTCATCATTTACCTTGACGCGGACAACGACCCAAAAACCGGGCGCAAGGATATGGGTTGTGAGGTCATGCTCGCACACAGCAATGGCGCATCGGGCGTGACAGCTTTTGCGCCTGATGGGACGAACGTGGTCAGTTCGCTGCCGCACGTTGCGCTGGTCAATGGCGTGCTTTATGTCTGCCACGACAGGGAAATCAAGCAGGAGAACGGGCGCTCTGTGTTCCGCTTCAGCGTGCTATCGGAGACCCGTGAGCCTCACGCCAGCGTGGACAGCACCGGCTGGGTGCAGGCGAGCGGACCGCCCAACTCGGAGCGAAGGAAGGTGATGATGTTGGACGACATCACGACCAACGAGAACTTTGAAACGACGGAAGGATTGGACCTTATCTGGCAACTGCAAGCCGATCCCGCGAACGTTGTCCTCTCCAGCGTTGGCGCGGAGTTGAAGGGCATGGCTTACTATGATGCCGAATATCGCTGGCCCGCCGTGCGCGGCGCGAACGGCAGCCTCACAGTGACCGTTCCGAAGGCGGGCAGGTTCTATCCTGCCCTCGTCGTCTATGATACGGTGGGGCGCGAAGCCTACGAACTTCAGGTGGACGGAAAAACCGTCGGGCGATTCGTTGCCGCCGAAGACGACCGACGGCAGCGCGTTCATTTCCTCAGCAGTCCGATTGACTTCAAGGGCGGCGAGAAACTGACGTTCCGCGTCGGCGCGACAGGCAGCCATATTACCGAAGACATTCTGTTGCTGGCGAAGAAGCCGCCGCTGCGCGGGCGCAAGTTTGAAATCAGCCATGTCGAATCGGGTTACGTGAAGCGCGACGGTGAAGAGCAGATGCGCCTCACGTGGATTACGACGTTTCCTTCCGCCTGCACCGTCGAATACGGCACGTCCACCAAATACACGCACAAAGTCACCGAAGAGAAATCGGTGGCGAATCATCGCGTCTATCTGTCCGGTTTGCGCGAGGGGACAACTTACCACTTTCGTATTATCGCGCCGCGCCCTGATGGGAAAACCGTCGAGAGCAAGGACGCGACCTTCACTTTCCAACCTCCTCAGCCATTCGCAGGCAAGGCGAAAAAAGAGCGCGTGTCGTTGAACGTTGAGAACCCTTACGACTTCGCGCTGTCGTCGTTTCCCGTGACTTCCGGCGTGCCGTTCGCCAAAGGCGAGTTAGGCGACCCGAAAAACGTGCGCCTTCTGGACGGCAACGGTAAAGAGGTCACGGTTCAGCCCAAAGTCACGGCGCGGTGGGGTGACGGCAGTATCAAGTGGCTGCTGATTTCTTTCATGGCGATCGCAGAAGCGAAAAAGACGGCGGTATACACGTTGGAATACGGAACGGACGTGAGGCGCGCATCGGACGGCGCTCCACCGAAGGTTCGTAGTAAGCTACGAAGCAACAGCGGAGTGGCGTCTGACGGCACTCCACTGCGTTCCGTGCCTGACTACAAACGGGAGGGCAACGTGCTGACGGTGGACACAGGTGTTGTGCGCGCTGAATTTGACGCGAAGAAATCGGGCTTTCCGACGCGAGTTTGGTTCGATGCCAACGGCGACGGCAAGTTTAGCGATGACGAAACTCTAACGGGCACGCCGTTGATGAGCGCACAGGTGAAAGATGCGCAGGGCAAACTTTACGCGACGAACAACCCAGCGGAGCAGATTGAGGTTGAGGAGGCGGGACCAATCCGCACCATTGTCAAGGTGACGGGACATCACACCGCGCAAGGGGGGGAGCGGTTCTTTGCCTACGTCAATCGCTTCACCTTCTACGCCGGTTCGCCCTTCGTGCGTGTTGACTACACGTGGGGCAACGACGATGCGAGAGCGGAGTTTGCGACCTTTGAGGGCATCCGCCTGAACGTGCCGCTGCCGACTGCGCAGCGATGGACGTGGACGTTAGGATTAGGCAACGGCAGAGAAACGACAGGAAACGGCGGGGTGGCGCTCAGTCAGTGGCGCGATGATTCTTACTCGTTGACGCCTGCGCCTCCTGTGGGCACAAAGACCGACCGCGCTGACGGCTGGATTGATGTGAGCAACGACAAGTGGGGCTTCACAGCAGCGGTGCGTGACTTCTGGCAACTGTATCCGAAAGGGTTGCGATTGACTGAGGAAGGTCTGACAATTGACCTCTGCCCCGACTTCCCTGACGGCACGTATGACAAGTGCAGCAAGTTGGACGAAATCAAGTTGTTCTACTATCTGATGGGCGGCAAATACAAGGTGCGGCTGGGCGTGCAGAAGCAGCATGAGATGATGTTCTATTTCCACCCCGCGTTTGTAGTCAGGCACGCAGCGCAGCGAAGTGCCGTTTCAACGCCCCTCCGCTCCCGCTTCGTGGCTGACTACAAACAGAGGGCGCAGGCGTTTCAAGAGCCGCTCATCGCCGTCTGCCCGCCCGAACGCTACTGCGACACGCGCGTCTTTGGCGAGATCCTTCCGGCGACGGCGGGACGCACGCCGGATTATGAAGCGGTCTGCGAGCGCGTCTATCAGAATTACATTCGCCACCGCGAAAGCAGCCACGAGTTCGGGATGCTCAACTTCGGCGACCAGTGGGGCGAGCGGCGGGTCAACTGGGCGAACGGCGAATACGACCACCATCACGCTTTCCTGATGCAGTTCATCCGCACGGGCGACCGCAAGTGGTATTTTTTGGGCGAGAAGGCGGCGCGACATGCGATTGATGTGGACACCTGCCATTACGGAGCGCGACGCGGCGGCTACTGGGTTCACTCGATGGGACACGTGGGCGATTACTTCCGTGAGCCGTATGAGGGCAGCGGCATCCCGCGCGGCGGGTTCACGGTCAGCCATACGTGGTCGGAAGGTTTCTATGATTGGTTCGTGTTGAGTGGCGACCCCACCTCGGCGGAGAACGCCGCGCTCATTGCGGACTACTACGACGGCGCGTATCTCAACAACTACGACTGGAGCAACTGCCGCGAAAACGGCTGGCACTTGATTCTGACGGTGGCGACTTACCGCGCTACGAACGATCCGTATTATCTCAACGCGGCGCGCATCATCGTGGAGCGGACTCTGGAGCGGCAGACGCCAGGGGGCGGCTGGCATCGGCAGATGGTGCCCGGTCACTGCTACGACATGCCGCGCCATCGCGGAGAGGCAAACTTCATGTTGGGCGTGCTTGCCAACGGGTTGTGGGAGTATTACCGCGAAGTGCCTGACCAGCGCGTGGCGGACGCCCTCATCGGCGGGGCGAAGCAGGTGGTCAAGGAAATGTGGGTGGACGAAGCAGACGGCTTCCGCTACACCTCCTGCCCCAACATGAAAGGCTACGTGGCGAACAACGACATGACCGCGCCGGTGCTGTTCTTTGCCTACCGTCTCGGCGGCGACAAGCAGTTCGGCGAGATTGCCCTGCGCGCCATGAACGCCGCGTTCAAAGACGGCATCGGTTCGATTGCCCACTTGCGCTGGACGCCGCATATCATCTACAATATGGACTTGCTGAAGCGCGAGGGTATTTCTGGCAAGAGGTAAATCACGGATATTTGCCATGACGACGAATGGACGGATAACATTGCTCTTTCTGCTCACGGTCGCGCCCGTATGGATGATGCGAGGAAACAGCGGGCAGACGTCAGGCGCAGATTGGGTATCTCCGATGAAACTGGTTCGCCGCAAGTTCACCGGACAGAAGGGCACGTTCGCGCACTTTGGCGATTCGATTACGGTGAGCATGGCGTTTTGGGCTTCGCTGCCCTACGCGCGAAAAAATGCTTCGGCGGAGATGGAACAAGCGTTTCAGCGGGTCAACAACTATATGCGCCCGGAGTGTTGGCGCGACTGGAAGGGCGCGCCGTTTGGGAGCGAAGGCGGCATGACGATTCGCTGGGCGCAGCAGAACGTTGACCAGTGGCTCAAGCGGCTCAACCCAGAAGTCGCGCTCATCATGTTCGGCACGAACGACCTTCACTCGCTGGAACTGGAGGAATACCGCGCCACGTTGCGCGCGGTCGTGGGGAAGTGTCTGGACAACGGAACGGTCGTCATCCTCAGCACGATTCCGCCGCGACATGGATTCAATGAGAAAGCCGAGAAGTTCGCGCACGCCATCCGCGAAGTCGCCCGCGAGATGCAGGTTCCGCTCACCGATTTCTACGCCGAAATTTTGAAGCGTCGTCCGAACGATTGGGACGGCGCGCTGGAGAAGTTCAGTCAGTATCAGGGATATGACGTTCCGACGCTGCTGGCGCGAGACGGTGTTCATCCCAGCCACCCGCAGAAGTATATGGGCGATTATTCCGAAGAGGCGTTGAGCCACTGCGGCTTTTCGCTGCGGAACTATCTCGTGTTGATGAAATATGCGGAGGTGATGGAAAAAGTGCTGACCGCGCCCTTATCCGAAAACGCCGCAATCGCCAGTTTGCTCAACCAGCAGTGGTTCCCCAAAGCCCCTCCGCTGCCGCCGCCAATGGGGGAAGTCATTCGTGTCAAGAACGTGGAGGAACTGTTCGCCGCTGCCGAAAAAGTCAAACCGGGCGGGACGATTCTGCTGGCGGACGGACACTACTTCATGCCGCGCTATTTTGAAATCAAAACCGACAACGTGACTCTGCGCAGTGAGTCGGGCAACCGCGAGCGCGTTATTTTAGACGGCGCGAAGAGTATGCACGGTGAACTGGTCGGGCTTCGCCGTTGCTCTGGCGTGACTATCGCGGATTTAACGATTCAGAACATCAAGTGGAACGGGTTCAAACTCAACACTGACAGCAACGTGCAGCGCGTGACGATTTACAACTGCATCATCCACAACATCTGGCAGCGCGGAGTGAAAGGCGTGAAAGTGCCGCCCGACGTGCTGCGTCCTCAAGGTTGCCGCATTCAGCACTGCCTGTTTTACAACGACCGCGCCAAGCGATTCGAAGACGACCCCGCCGACACGCCGCAGAATTTCGGCGGCAATTACATCGGCGGCATTGACGTAATGTTCGCCAAGAACTGGGTCATCAGCGACAACATTTTCATCGGCATCCAGGGCAGAACGCGCGGCGCGCGCGGCGCGGTCTTTCTCTGGCACGATACTCAGGACTGCATTGTGGAACGCAACGTCATCATTGACTGCGACACCGGCATTTCTTTGGGCAACTCTCATCGTCCTCCTGACATTACGATTCACTGCACGCGAGTCATCGCCCGCAACAACTTCGTGACGCGCGCCCCAGAGAACGGCATCGTCGCCGACTACACCAAAGACTGCAAAATTGTCCACAACACCATTCACGACCCCGGCAATCGCCTGGAGCGTTTGATTCGCCTCGTTCACGACAACGATGGTTTGCTGGTCGCCAACAACCTGTTAAGCGGACCCAAGATGCGCAACGAGTCGCAAAGTAAGATTGAATTTCGCAACAACCTTGAGGGCGATTTTACGTCTTTCCTCGTTGACCCGACAATGGGCAACCTGCGCCTGACGGCAAAAGCGACGGCGGCGATTGACACAGCCGCGCCATTGGCGGAAGTGAGGGAGGACGTTGACCGTCGACCTCGCGGCAGCAAGCCGGATATTGGGGCGCACGAATGGGAGGCAAAATGAGAATCTTTGGTATGCTGACATTGCTTTTGCTGCTGACGTTTGGCGGGCGCGCCAATGACGTGACCATCGTGCGCGACCGCTGGGGCGTGGCGCACGTTTACGCGAACACGGAGGAAGGTGTTTTCTTCGGCGCGGGCTACGCGACAGCGCAGGACCGGTTGTTCCAGATGGAACTCAGCCGCCGATATGTTCAGGGACGATTGGCAGAAATACTCGGCGCACGCTGGTTGGAGTCGGACAAACTCATGCGCACGCTGGGACTCTATCGCCACGCGCAAGCCGTTGTTCCGCGCCTTTCTTCTGACACGCGCCGCGCTCTGGAAGCCTACGCTGCGGGCGTCAACGAGTATACCCGTCAGCACAAAGGCAAACTGCTTTACCTTTTCGACCGTTACGCTATTCAACCCGAAGCATGGACACCTGCCGATTGCGTCGCGGCATGGATGCGTGTGTCGGAACGCTTCGATAGAGGCTGGCGCACGGAAGTGAACGCTCAACGCGCCATGACTCGGGGCGGCGCGTCCCCGCCAGTCCCCATCATTGACGAATCCGCTTGCGTCGTCAGTGAAGAGGATTTTCAGCGCACCGCGCCGGAGGTTTACAAACGACTGAAGGCAAGAGGCGAAAAGCGGAAGGCAGATTCAGGGATGCAAGGATACAGAGATGCAGCGATGCAATTTTCTACGCTTGCATCCTTGCATCCTTGCATCCTTGCATCCTTGCATCCTTGCATCCTTGCATCCTTGCATCCTTGCATCCTTGCATCCTTGCATCCTTGCATCCCTGAATCCCTGCATCCCGACATCTTTGCAGCCCCGAAAGCCAGCCACGCCTGGGTCGTCTCCGGCAAGAAGTCGGCGACGGGCAAGCCGATTTTGGAGAGCGATCCGCAGATTGCGGTCACTGCGCCTTCGTTGTGGTACGAGATTCACCTGCACGGCGGGCGTTACAACGTGCGCGGCATCGGCGTCGCGGGCGCGCCGGGGTTGCTCATCGGCTACAACGAGCGCATCGCGTGGGGCGCGACGGCATTGGGGTCGGACAACGCGGATTTATTTGAAGAGCGCGTGAACCCCGATGACCCGAATCAGTATCGCTGGCGCGACCGGTGGGAGACGATGACCACGCGCACGGAAACGATTCGCGTGAAGGGCGGCGAACCGGTGACGATTCAAGTCCGCGCTACGCGGCATGGTGCGATTGTCAACGACTTCCTGCCCTCACCCCCGACCCCTCTCCCACGCTCTGGGAGAGGGGAGAGCCCCGATCGGCGCGGGTCTCCTGACCGCGCCGAAACGCCTGACCGCAGGTCTCAACAACCCGAACGGGCTGGCAGGGACGCACCGCCCCTACAATATGCCCTGCATTACCTCGTCACCACCGAGATGACCTCCTCGTTAGAAGGCTTGCTCGGCATGATGCGGGCGCGGGACTGGAAGACGTTCTGCGCGGGACTGAGCAAGTATCGCTCGCCCGGACTTCACATCGTCTACGCGGACGCAGACAACAACATCGGCTACCACACGGCGGGCGCGATTCCGATTCGCAAGCGGTTCAGCGGACAGATGCCCCTGCAAGGTTGGACGGGTGAGGATGAGTGGCAGGGCGTGATTCCCTTTGACGAGTTGCCGCAGGCGCTCAACCCCCAGAGCGGATTCATCGTCAGCGCGAACCACGTGCCCGTCGGCGCGTGGTATCCTTACCACCTCACCGTCGGCACGGGCGGCACGGGCGACAACCCGCGCAGTTGGCGGCTGCGCGAACTTCTGAGCGAACCGCGCAAGTTTGGTGTCAACGATTTGCTCACCGTCCACCGCGACAGCACGAACCCCGTGCTGCGCGATTTCCTGCGCCTGGCGTTGAAGGTCGCGGAGGAGGACAGCGTGAACACGCCCGCCGTTCAGCGAGCGCGACGGTTGCTGACGAACTGGGACGGGCGCGTGGCGACAACTTCGCCCGCGCACGGTGTTCTGACGTCGGCGGCCCCTCTTCTCGTTCGCAGTCTGCGCGACACGCCGATGATGGCGCGTTACGGCGGCGGTCCCGCTGGGGTGTGCTACCTGCTCAAAGAGCACGGGACGCGCTTCCGCGAGACCGGCAAAACGCCGCAAGACCCCGACGTGAGGCGGTGGCTGGTCGACTATCTGCAGCGGGCAGCGGAAGGGCAGACGGGAAGAAGGACGGCAGTTGACAGTTTCCAGTTGACAGTTGACAGTAGAGGTGCCAACCGTCAACCGTCAACCGTCAACCGTCAACCATCAGCGGAGCAAACCCATCCCCTACCCTACCAAACCAACCTTGAAGGCTTTGGCTCGCTTGACCCGGAAAAGGACTTTGTCTCGCCGCCGCTGACCTGCGTGATGGTGGACACGATTTGGTCGCAGCGCGGGAACTCGTATTCGCACGTTGTTGACTTGTCGAACGTAGACAACTCTCTCTCGCTGTTGCCGCCCGGCGTGTCGGAAGACCCGGCGAGTCCGCACTTCAAAGACCAAGTGAACCTCTGGGCAGCGGGCGAGATGCACCCCGCGCCGCTTCAACGTGAGCGGGTGATGGCGCACAAGGAGAGCGCAGTCGTTCTCACATTGCCAGCGGCGTTCAGACGCCGGTGAGAGACGAAAAAAACGGAAACCGTCGAGAAATTAGAACAGCCTTCACGCACGCTTTACAGTCCCTTTACAGACGCGCGGTATGTTTTAGAGGGAAGAAACAAAAAATGGAGGCGACTCAGATGAGCGTGCTGCTGGCTATTCTAACTTTCGTGTTAATAGCGGTCATTTCTGACAGGATAGAGCGCCGGCACAAGCAGAGTCATAATTGACGACTGATTCTGTGCATTTCATCCATTCTACTGTCGGCGTTGGCGCGGTTCTCAGACGCAATATCGCCTGACGGCAATGTGAAAGAGAATCGGCTACCAACGCCGACGGTGCTTTCTACGGATACCTGACCGCCATGCGCCTTGACGATTTCTTTGACAATAGAAAGCCCTAATCCCGTGCCGGATAGATGTCGTGTCTCGGAATTAGAGGAGCGATAGAAACGGTCAAAGATGCGAGATAGGTCGCTGCGCGGGATACCAATACCGTGATCCTGCACCCATACCCTCACCCACCTGTCTTCAGACGCTGCTCCCATTTCCACTGACCCTCCCGCCGGGCTGTATTTCACGGCGTTGTCAATCAGATTCGCCAATACCTGTTCCAGTTGTTGCCGGTTGGCGTAAGCCATCACAGGCGCGACCGTCTCAATGCGAAAGCGTATCTGCTTCTCTGCGGCGACTGGCTCCATTTCACGGGCGACTTCGCGCAGCAGTTCGTTCACCTCGACCGGCGCGCGATGACCGCGCTCGGCTTCGGCATCCAGACGGGTGATCGTGAGAATATCGTCCAGCAGGACGCTGAGTCGCTCGCTTTGTCGCTCCAGCGCCTGCAAGAAATCCGTGGCGACGGCGGGATCGCGAATCCCGCCAGCGAGCAGCGCTTCGCAGGTGGTGCGCAGCGCGGTGACCGGTGTTCTGAGTTGATGGCTGACATCGGCGGTGAAAGCCTGACGCGCGTCCCGTTCCTTCTTGAGTTGTCCCACCATATCGCGCAAGCGGGCGGTCATCAGGTTGAGGCTTCCCGCCAGGCGACCGACTTCATCGGAGGACTTGACCGGAAGGTGCTGGTCTAAATCACCCTCGGCGACCCGTCGCGCCATGTCCTCCATCTGATGGATGGGGCGCGTCAGACTGGTCGCGATGTGGAAACTGAGCCAGGCTGCCAGCAGCATGGTGATAACCATCGTGGCGATTGCCATGCGCTGAATTTTGCTGAGGGTGCGGGCGACGGTGAAAAGCGGGACGGTGAGGCGAACATGGCGGACGGGGCTGTGGGCGGCTCGCACGGTGGCAAGACTTTGAACCGACTCAACGCTCCGCTCCTCTGGGTGGCAGACAGCACAGGTGGTCCCCCGCCGCACCGTGGGATGCTCCGCGCCGTGCAGGCTGTGGTCACTGTCAGCCAGCGGGTGACCGCCCGTCCCCATCAAGGTAATTCGAGCGCCCACCTGGTTGCTCAACTGCCGGCACAGGACATCGAGGTCAACCTCAGCATTGCCGTTCCTCAGACTCTGGGACAGCAAGCGCGCGACCAGTCGGGCGTGTTCTTCCGTTGCCTCACGCACAGATTGCCGGTAGTAATGTTCCACCGCAGAGATGACGCGCAGACCGAGCACCGTCATCGAACAGAAGATGAGCAGAATGTAGATCAGAGCGAGGCGGTAGCGAAGGCTCATGGTTCACCCCTCGAAGCGGTAGCCGACTCCACGCAGGGTGACAATGCGTCTCGGCGCTGATGGGGTCTGTTCAATCTTCTCCCGCAGGGAGTGGATGTGAGCATCGAGGGTGCGGGTGTCGAGCGTGGACATCTCCCCCCACACCGTTTCATAGAGATAGTCCCGCGACAGCACCCGACCTTTGTGGCGCATCAGCGTTTTTAGCAGTTCGAACTCCTTCAAGGTCAGGGCAACGGGGCATCCCTGAAGGAAGACTTTGCGGGCGTCACATTGCAACTCGAGGTCGCCCGAAATGAGATTCGGTTCGGAGGGTTCCTGGTCGCGCATTCTGCGGAGGACGGCGCGGATGCGCGCAATCAGTTCTCGTGTGCTGAACGGCTTCGTCACATAGTCGTCTGCCCCGACTTCCAGACCGACCACTCGGTCCACCTCTGCGGTGCGGGCAGTCACCATGATAATGGCGGGCACTGAATTCTTCCGCAACATGCGGCAAACGTTCAATCCATCTATGTCCGGCAGGATGAGGTCAAGAAGAACGACATGCGGCTGCCAGGTATGCGCTTCCGCTAAGGCAATATGTCCGTTCGCAGCGATGCGGGTCAGAAAGCCTTCCTTCTCCAGCGCGTAGGACACTGAACGCGCAATGTCCATCTCATCTTCTACGACGAGGACTTTTGTTGTCATGGCTATCACCTCAAAGCCTTGACTAACTTCTGTCCCCCTTCACTCAGTGCTACAAAGAAACTGCCGCATTTTGTGATGAGGGATGAGGGATGAGAGATGAGAGATAAAAAGAAGTTATCCCTCATCCCTTAGAGCCTATCCCAAAAATGTTCGTAGTCAGCCACGCAGCGCAGCGGAGTGGCGTCCCACCGGCACTCCACTCCGTTCCGTGCCTGACGACAAACGAATTTGGGGATAGGCTCTTATCCCTTATCCTTCATCTCCCATGGCGTGGCAGCGCGAGCAATCGTCATCGGAGGCGAAGGCACGTTTGCCGTTGTGGCACGCGCCGCACTGCTGTCCTTCCAGCATCTTCTTCATGGGGGAGGTGCCCTCCTCCGGGCGGCGCATGGGGAACAGAGTTTGATGACATTCGGTGCAACGCCCCTGGGCAACCTTCAGGTGTTTTGAGTGACTGAACGTGACCGCGCCGGGGCTTTTCTTGCCCGTCGGGAACTTGTAGTCCGCCGGCGTGAGTTGCTCGTTGGATGAAGCCACCGCGTCTTCCTTCTCCCGCAGCGTCGGCTTCGTCTGAGGTTCGTGGCAAAGTCCGCAGTCCGCAGCGACGGTGAACGCGTCCCGCCCGTTATGGCACGTGCCACACTGCTGACCTGCTTTCATGACTTTCATGTGCAAGGCAGGCGAATCCGTCATGGGAAAGACCGCATGATGACAGGTGACGCAGGCGGCTCCATGCGACAGATGGGAACGATGACTGAATTTGACCGCGCCCGGAGAATGAACTGCCCGCAGAACGCGGTCCTCAGGAACGCGGTTGACGCGCGCTACGGACTGTCGGGGCGGTGTTACACCGCTTCGATGACAGAGCGCGCAGTCCGAAGCGATGGTGAATGCGTTTCGCCCGTTGTGGCAAGAGCCGCAGCCTCCGCCCTGTCGCATTGCCGCCATCGTGAGGAGACCGCTCTGGGGAGAGACCATCCCGAAGCGCGTGGGATGGCATGTGGTGCATTCGCCGTTCGTGTGCGTGAGATGCCGCCGATGACTGAAAGGCACGGGACCGGGACTCTTCCGCTGCCCCGCAAACTGAAAATCAGCAGGTGGCGCGACCTGCCGGGCGGTCACGGCAGCAATGATGCTGTCAGCCTGCTTGGAATGGCAGAATCCACAGCCTTGTCGAATCTCAAATGCCGCTTCGCCATTGTGACAGGAACGGCACTTGTCCATCATCTCAATCGTGTGCCCCTGACCGACCGACGCCGGGCGCGACATCGGAAACAGGTCGGCATGGCACGTCTCACAAGCGATGCGGTGTCCCTTAACGTGTGTGGCGTGGCGGAACACGACCGGTCCTGGGCTCATTTCACTCGGCGTAAAATGCTGGTTTTCTGGCACGCGGAGCGGCTTGCCCGCTATTCGCAAGGAGACCGCCTTCATCCGCACGGCGTCAGGCTGAGACGGCGCGAGAGAAATCGGGGAGATGGCGTTAGACTGCTCGAGAATCGCCGCCAGAGCAAAGACCATCGCCAGACCGCTCAGGAACGCAAAGCCAGCGGGCGTCGCGATGGGCGTTCCCATCGGGCGCGATGCGCCTCGAACAGTCTGGAGCGGAACGTATGCCGCTTCGTGTCTTGCGACCTCTCCGGGGGAGGGAAAGACCGGCAGGTATCGCACCATCAGCCCGAAAACTTTGAACCCACAGGCGACGATGAAGACCGTGATCGCCACTTCCATCCAGGTGGGAAAGTAGACTTGACCGACATGACGCTGTAACCCGGTGATACTTACGTTCAGGCGGTTCAGCACAAACCCGCATAACACGAGGATTGCCGTCAGGTATAGTCCCGTGCGCGACTGACGCACTCTCGGCGACAAGTATAAGGCGATAGGCAGAGCAGCGCCCAGAATAATCTCCAGTAGGAACATTCGGCTTTCCAAAGAGCCTTCCATCATCAGACCGATGTTTCCTCGCACGAACAGATCCGCCAGCCGCGCTGTGAGACCAACAAGCAACACGATGGCGCTCGCCTTGGCAAGTCCCTGAAGAATGTCGCGGTGGAGACTGGTTCCGAAAGCGCGGTGGCTCATGTAGGACTCGAAGATCACCATGGACAACCCCGCACCGATTGCCGACACAAAGAAGAACGCCGGCAGCAGCGGGGAGTACCAGAGTCCGTGCAGTTTGTTCGGCACGATCAGAAACAGCGTGCCCAGAGATGACTGATGCAAGGTCGAGAGCAAGACGCCGATGATGACCAGCGGCAGGCTTATCGAGTGGAGCAAGCGCAGCGGCGCTTGCAGACCGAACCGCTCCAACACGGCGGGGCTGAACTCCAGCGCGAGCACGAACGTGTAAAACATCACGCACATCGCCACCTCAAACAACGGCGAGTGCAGGTTGCGCATGAAGAGCGGATGCCAGATGCGATACGGCAAGCCGAGGTCGCACAGCAGCGAGGCAATGACCATCAGGTATCCCAAAAACGCCGTCAGCACCGTCGCCCGCAGGATGGAGCGATACTTTTCCAGGCGGAACACATAGACCATCGCAGCGATAGCGAATGCCCCCGCGCTGAGACCGACCCCGCAGAGAACGTCGAAGCCAATCCAGAGTCCCCACGGATAGGCATCGTTCATGCCGATTGTTGCGCCCAGTCCATAGAGAAACCGCATGGCGAGAGAGTAAACCCCCGCGCCGAGCATGGCAAGGAACACAACGCGCCAGAAGGTGAGACAGGGAAAGCGTCTCATTGCGACTCACCTCCTTCTGGTGCAACAGGAAACGGCGGGGAACGACGGGAAACGACGGGTCTATTGCTTTCCTCCTCGCTCCCTGCCGTCTCCTGCTCTTCCCTGTTATTACCGGCTGCGGCGAGTTGCATCCGCCGATTGATGACCCACGAGACCCCAAACAGGAACGCCGCGCCGAAACTCAGGATGTGGGGCACTTTCGACAGAGCCGCCCATGTCAGTTCGGGATAGGCTTCATCGCGCACCTGTGCCTTGAATCCCAGTTTCTCAAATGGCACGCCCGACAGGTAAAGCACCGACGTGCCGCCCGCCTCGTGAAGTCCGTAAATGTGAGGCACGTATCGGTCGGGATTCTCCCGGATCCTCCGCCGCGCTTCCCCAATGAGCGCGTCTCTGTCGCCAAATAGCGTCGCGCCCGTGGGACAGACCGAGGTGCAGGCGGGTTGCTCTCCCTTCTTCAGACGCTTCTCGAAACACATCACGCATTTCTGTGTGATAGGGAGCGTCTTGCTCCATTGATACTTAGGAATGTCAAAGGGACAAGCCATCACGCAGTAGCGACAGCCGATGCAGCGACTCGCGTCGTAGGTCACTGCACCGATGTCCGTCTTGCGCAGCGCCCCCACTGGGCAGACCGACGCGCAGGTCGGCTCGAGGCAGTGCATACACATACGACGGATAAAAGTGTTCTCGCGGTAATCCACGAACGTCCACGTATCGGCATCCAACTTTCGGGCTTTGCCCTTCGGCAGGTTGTTAATCTGTTTGCACGCCGCCGCGCACGCGCCGCAGCCGATACATTTCGTCAAGTCATTCAAAATCGCTGCTTGCATCTTGAACTCTCCCTCTCACAGAGCGTTCACTACGATCTCAACTCCATCGTCATGCCTTCCGGCGTCAGGACTTCCTCCGACTTCAATTCAGCCTTCGATTCCCCTCGCTGCTTGAGCAACTGGTTTATCCAGTCCACCAAAATAAGCGTCACGATTGTCAACAGCGTCAGTATGGCGACCATGTGATCCACCCCCAACAAATCGTGATGATCAATCTCAGGCAGACCTGTCATTTACACACTTTTTACATGTGTCTACCTATTTGCATTTTGTCGCATGAATGTAAAGGGAGTTTGAAATCTGGTCGAAGTTTGTGTGAATTTTTGATGGGTAGCTCCACACGGAATCGTGGGGAAGTGTCTTTTTGAAAACACACAAGAGTTACGCGCCGTCGCTGAACGTCAACTTCACACCCAGCGCGCCCTGTCCGCGCACGAGTTCGACCTTCGGCAGAGCCTCTTCCTTCCCAATGCGGTGCGGCATGAGAACGGCGAGGAACTGAGTCGCGGGCGACGGCTGCGTGGTGCTTGCCGTCAGATGCCACGTATTGTCCCACCTGCCCTGTTCGGGTTCGGGTTGATACTTGTCCGATTGTGAGAAGGACACTTGTTCGGGCAGGCGAAGATGCACGTTCATTGCCGCCGGAGCGCGTTCAATCCGCAGCGTGCGCCGCGTTTCGTCCACCTGAATCTTTTCGTAGGCATGAAGAAGCCACTGATAGGTGGACGGTTACGGCGCTGCCAAATCGTCGAACGTGACGAAGATGCCCGGACGAACGTGAACGATGTGACGGCGGAAGCGGTGAAGTTTGCCGTCGTAGGCGGGCGATGCCTCCCCCTCCGCGTAGTCGTAGCCGTCGGTCGTTTGGAAGGCGGTGATTGCGCCCTTCGCCGCCCAACTGCGCTGCACCTGTCCTTCGCCGTTGACTAGCACGCTGTTGACCGCGCGCGTGTGGCGCGTCCAGTTGTGGTGGTGCGGCGAGCCATACCACGGATAGTAGCCCGTCGCAATCGCCAATAGGTTTATCGCCCGCCCGCCACTTCCAACGCCCCGACTTTCACCGCTGCCTCAGCAGGCTGGGACTGCGGTGAGAGTTCAATCCGCAGGTCATCAATCAAAAGCTCCTGCGCCGCGCTCAACGCCCAGATGCGGAAGTCGGGCTTGACCTCCTGCGGAAACGCGCCGGTCGGAACGGCGGCGCTGTATTCGTGCCATGCGCCGTCGTCGCTGAGGTTGACGACAATCTGGTTGAAATCGTAAGGCGCACCAGCGTAGAAGTTCATACGCACAGCGGCGGGACCTTTGACGGCTTTCGCCCAGAACCTCACGGTGTAAGTCGCGTTAGGCACGCAGGCGATACCCTGACAGGTGGCAAGCGAGGGTTGACCTTCCGTTTCCACTTTCAAGCGCAGAGCGTTTCCGCTGCGTCCTTGATTGGGCGCGAGAGAACTCGCCGACAGTTCCCAAGCATGTTGTTGCAGGTCCTCAAAGTCTTCGCTGATGACAGTTGGCAAAATCACCGACGCGCCGGACAGCGGCGGCTTCAACGCGCCGCCCGCGAAGTCAAAGTAGACGTGGAACGTCTCTGCTTTATCCGTGAACCAGAACAACTCGCCCGTCCTTCGGTCGTAGTTCGCCGGAACCCCCGCGCGGTCGCGGACGCGCACGACGCGCAGTGAGGACGGTTCCATCACGCGCTCAACGGCATCCTTTAGGTTGATGCGAACGACGGACGTTCCGCTGACGCCGGGCGTTGCTTCCACTTTCAGACGCGCTTGCCAGTAGGGGTCCCACCAGTCAGATGGCGGATGGCGGATGACGGATGACAGATTTGAGGCAGCAGCGCGCGGCGCGAAATTCGCAATCACCAGCGGTGGGCGCGTGAGGTCTTCAAGAAGGGCTTTGGCGACGACTTGGTGACCGGGGTGGAGTTTGACGACGCAGCGGAGGCGGACTTTGCCCCCCTGATGTGTCAAGGTCTCTGACCTTGACACAGACTTGACCGAAGGTCTCAACGTTTGGAGACTTACGGTCTGGACCTTCGGCGCGGTCTGGAGACCTGCGCCGAGCAGGGCGACGATTTCCACCTCCGCATACTTCAACGCGCCGGGCTTGCCGCGCTGTTCGGGATAGAACCCCTGCCGCACATGATTAACGCCCTGTTTTTCAAACGGCACGAGGGAGATGCTCTCGTCGAACCCCTGCGGGTTCATCAGCGTGATGTAATAAGGAACCCAATTGCCGCGCCGCCAGCCGTAGTGGACTTGGTTCGTTTCTTCGCCGCGCATGCCGACGAAGTTGGGGTAGGTTTTGGCGAGACGATGCGGCTGGAAGCGAGCGTCTAATGCAACGAGTTCTTGAACACCCTTCAGCGATTTGGGCGTGACCGTCGTGGTAAGTTCAAAGGTGTCCGTGTAAGCAAACAAACGATAGACTTGCTGCGCTCTGACGCGCGCGTCCTCAAACGTCACCCGCACAACCGCCATGACGGGACCGTTGGCAAGCACTTCCACTTTACCGCGTCCATCCGATTGTCGCGTGCGTTTTTCGCTGATGAACTGCGCAGTGTTCACCGCAGGCTTGCGCGGGTCGAACACGGAGAACTGTCCGTAAGTCACGCCGAACGATTCCGCCCCGTAGTCGCGTCCCGTTGCTTTGGACACGAAGCGCGTCACTGTTCCGCCGCGCGATTCGTCGAAGGCGACGAGATAGCGCGAATTTTCGACGGTCACAACGCCGCCTTCCCTCGTCACAGTAAGGTCAGTCTTCGGTGATGCGCCGCTGCTCAAGTGAAGTATCTGCGAGCCTTTGGGCGGCACAAGCGCAGAGAACCACAGCGTGTTCCCGTCCACCTGACACGGCACGGGATTCCCTTCGGGCGTACGCAGTAGGGGCGGGCGTCTCTGCCAGCCCTTGCCGAGCCTCACACTCAACGGTTGATGGTCAAGCCATCGTTGCGAGGGATTGAAGGCTGCGACGATGTTCGTCGTGTTGACAGCGCGGCGGGGCTGCTTCGGCAGATGCGCCACGGGCACGGTCAGCGTCGTCTCTCTTTTGCCTCTGCCGTCCATCCACTTTACCAGAAGTTTCTGCTCGTTCAGGAAATACGGCGGTGGAGCAGGCAATTTCACGGTTGCCGCTGCGCCGCTGCGAACGTCGCCCACCGACACGGTTGCATTGTTTGCAACAATACGAACGTTCCGCGCCGTGTCGTTGCCGATGTAACTGTTATCCTTGTTGCGCAGAACAAGCACAGGATTCTGTGCGTTGAGCACGGACGTTTCCACGACAAGTTCCGGGTTGCGCTCGACCTTCAACTCGCGCCAGAGGTAAGCCGTGCGCTTGCCAGTCGTCAAACGCACAAGCACTGTTTTGCGCCCCCAGTCAGCCAACGATGTTGCGGTCACTTGCACGACGACTTTCTGCTTCCCCCGCGGCGGAAGCGAGAACTTGACGGCTTTGCTTTGGATGCTGGGAATGACGGCTTGCACCTGCACTTCACCCGATTGCGGTTTGTCGGTCAAGTTTTCCAGCGTGAACGTGAACGACTTCGTCTCTTCGGGATGCAGCACGAGCGGCGGCGTGACGCAGCGGACGGGGGAGAAGGCGAACTGGTAGACGGCGTAATAGCGGACGGAGTCCGCAAATTTCGGATTTCGGATTTCGGACTTCGGATTTCCAAACGACACTGGCTGATACCATTCACCGTCACGTGAAAGAGCAATGACTTCGCTCACGGGCAGGTCGCGCTTGGGCAGTTGCAGCGTGAGTTTCTGCGCTTTCGTCAGGTCGCGGTTTTCGACAAGGAGGATGTCGGTATCACCCGCTTGCAGCCGCGCGCTCATCACGTTCGCTCCATTTCCCCATTTCCCCATTTCCCAATTTCCCTTAACGAATCTGGGCGGCGGCATTTTTGCCCAACTTGTCAGAACAGCGTCCCACCAGCGCGAATCATCGGAGAACAGCCCATTGACGTAGAGAACTTCGCCGCCCGATTTTAACGCCATGTCACGCGGCAGTCCGTCCGCATAACGCGACAGCACGCGCCCGGCATCGGCGAATGACTGACGACGCAGGTTCGACGCAGGCAAACGCTTGTTGCGCAGCGCGCCGAAAACGACGTCGTTCAGCACGATTTCCGATTTGCGCCGTGTGAACTTCTGCGTGCGGCTGCGGGCAGGGATGTTGCTGGTGCTCAACTGAATCCAGTCAATTCCCAGATTGCACACCCGCGCCTCGCCGGGGAAGCGCTGCGGGCCTTTTTCTTTCGGCACGTTGGCAACAGCATAAACGAGGCGCAGTTCGCCGCCCGTGCGGTCGCCGATGGCATCGGCGGGCAGCCGCACTTCATATTCCGTCAAGCCCGGTTTGACTTCAAACGCGCCGACTGGCTTACCCTCCAACTCCACCGTGACTTTGTTCTCCCAAATCGCTCTGCCCGACACGCGCAGAACATGCTCGCGGCGCGGCGAAAGCGGAACGAACAACGTCGTCACTTTGCCGACGGCAGGCGTCCAGCGAACCGTAAGATTCGACCCCGCGCCAAACGCGCCTTCGGGAAGTTTGCCCCAGTCCTCGCGCCCGCTGAAGCCGTCCTGAAGGAACTCGTCGTCGCCTTCCACGCCGACGTCAATGAAGACGTTCAGGTCGGAGCCCGGTTTGCTGGTTTGCTGGTTTGCTGGTTTGCTGGGTGGTTTCAGAGCCAGGCGGCGGGTGGCGTCATCGTGGATGGACGTGATCAGTAGGGGCGGGCGCCCCTGCCAGCCCTTGTTTTGCAGCCAGCGGAAGAGCACGTCGCTGATGCGTTCGTTTTGCGCGTTGTAGCCGAAGCCGACGGAGCCAGCAGGCGCGATGACGACGCGGAACTTGCTGAGTTCGGCGTCGGTGACGAAATCTTCGGGAATCAAGTCGAACGGCACGTTGAGTTGGCGCAACGCCTGAATCGGCGCGTAAAGGTCTTCCGCCCGCCCCCCGCCGGACAGGAAAATCCAGTCGTTGAGAATCACTCCGACCTGCGCGCCCTTCGACCAGTTCTTGATGGAGTCGAAGCAAGTCTGCATGAGGGTGCTGTAAAACAAATTCTGCTCGCAATGCGTCTTGCCGAACTCGTAACTCGGCTCAAGGTTCGACCCTTCCCACCACTCGTTCCAGCTCAGGTGCAGCACGCCCTCCGCGTAGCGCATGAGGTTGCCGACCCAGAAGCGATGATAGGTGAACGGCTCCGGCAGATACGCCGTGCCGGGATGGCGGATGTTCCAGTCGTGGTAGTTGTTTTTGAGGTGGTCGAAGAACACGGTGTTGTAGCGTTTGGCAACAGCGGTTTGGATAAACCGCTCCACATCCTGCGCGAAGGGGACTTCAAAAATGCCGCCGTAAGAGTGCGGTCCTCCGAACGTGCGGGCGTAGGGCGCGTAGCCGAAACCGTGATACGGCGCGTAAGCCACGTCGAACGACGCGAGCACGCCGGGCTGGTTCAACTCCTGCTTGACCAACCCCTCCAACTTCTCCCACTCGCGCCGCCAGATTTCTTCCTGATAAAAAATGGAAAACGCCCGCTGATGTCCCGTCGCGGAGAAGTCCATCGTAACGTCGTTGAAGGAGTTGAACGTCGCGCCCCAGTCGGCGTTGAGTTTGCTGATGCTTCCGTAGCGCTGCTGAAGCCAACTCCGGAATCCATCGTGGTCAATCGTCGTCAGCGGGCTGCCGTTGCGGGAGTAGACTAACTGAAACGGCTTGCCGTTCATCCGCGTCCACGCGGGCGATGGGGCGAAGTCGCGCAGCCATTGATAGACATCGCGCTTCTCGCTGACGTTGCGCGAAAACTCGCGCATGGCGAAGTTCTCGCCGTCCTGATAGTAGCCGAGCCAAATCGGATAGCCCTGCTTTTGCAGTTGCTCTGCCGCGCGCAGCACCGTGCGCTCGCGCATCTCTCCGTTCTCGCCAATCCACGTTGGCGCCCAGTAGTCGAGGAAGTGGTGCGTCATCCCCCACTCCTCCGCTAGCCACAGGCTGCGGTAATTGTCCTTGAACGTGCGCGAATCGTAGTAGCCGTCCAGCGGCGTGTTGTGAACGCCGCCCATCCAACCGCCCAACTCGCGGTCGTAGTCCCACGTATACCAGTAGAAGAAAACGTCGCTGATCCACGGGCGGTCAGCGGCGGGCGCGGGCGTCGTGAGGGCGAGCAAAAGCGCGGCGGATGTAATGGCTTGTTTCATGGGTCACTCCCCAAAAACGTAAAGCGTGAAACGTGGAGCGTGACTGGAAGTCACGCTTCACGTTTCACACTTCCCCATTCGGCACCCGCACACTATTCCCTTCTAAACCTGACCGATACCCAGTTTCGTTTTAGGGGTATTTCAGCCCGATTTATCGGGCTTGTCTCGGTCAGCCCGTTCATTGATGGACGGGAGAAAAGGGCGGCAATCGCCCCATTTTCCCGTCCGTCAACGAACGGGCTGTGCCACGACAAGCCCCGTCAACGGGGCTGGGGTGCCGTCAGAACGAAACTGGGTATCGCTCAACTTCTAAACGGGAGATTTCCAATCAAAAAGTCCCATCCCTGCGTGCCCTTCACCGTGCCAGCGGCACTCCTGCGCGGGCGACGCGCATGGGGGGTATATTGGGGCAAGCAAGGGCTTATAGATCAATGGGCAGGGTTGCAATTGATCGCCGCAACTTGCGGTATGGATGCCGCAAGTTGCGGCACTCCCCCTCGTCCTCCTCTGACGGGCAATCCTTCCTTCTTCCCGCTTCAGTGTCTCACAATGATTGGTTGTCTCCCACTTTCACCTTCCCATACCTGCCGCCTGCCGCCTTTCATCTTCTACTTTTCCTCACTGGCAACTTCCTTGAGAGCGTTTGTCATGCCCTCAAATCTTTTGCGGAGCGCTTCGGACATGGCGCGACTACTTGTAGTGGACGACAACGTGAGTTTGCTCTTTTCCCTGTGCGAGTTCTTAGAGCAGCAACGTGTCGGGCGGACGGCTATCTCGCCAAAGCGTCCTCGGCGCGCGCTGGGGGATTTGATTGCCGCTTTGCTCAAAACAGCCCTTCTCCACCAACGCAGGGAGGTGATGTCCCGACGAACAATCTACTGTTCCGTCAAGGTAGGATTGACCGGTGGGAGAGTGAGGCTCCCGCCGAACTCCTTCGGCGCGGCGGGAGCCTTGCCCTCCCTTTTTCACCCGTCAATCTTCCCTCGACAGAACACTACTGTGCCCGAAGTGATATGGAAAATGGAAAATGGATTTTACCGTCTCTATTTTCCATTCTCCATCGCAGAAAAGGAGGCGACAAATCAATGCTTTATAAGAGACGTGAGTTTCAAGTTTCGTTATTGGGATTGATGGTAGCGGGGACGGTTTTCCTGCTGCTTGGCTGCGGTGGCGGCAGGAACGGCTTGAGTGCTGCTTCGCCTGCTTCCTTTGGGGACGGAGGAGATGTGGTGGGATTGGCACAACGTCCGCTCCCTATGCCGCACGCGGTGGCTTCCAGCCCTGTCGAACCCGCCAAGAGCACTGTGAGCATCAAGATAGTGCCCAATGCGGAGGAAGAAATCAAAGAGGGGGTCAAAGCGAGCCTCTTTCTAGGGCATGTCGACCCCAAGAAGCCCAAGAAGTCCAAGAAGTCCAAAAAGGGCAACCTCACCGTGACCTCCAACCCCACCGGGGCGACAGTTTCCTTGGACGGGGAGAATAAAGGCGTGACGCCGCTCAACCTGACGGGACTTAACCCCGGCGATCACCACGTTCACCTGACGAAGGCAGGCTTCGCTGACGCTCACGCTCCGATGGTGCCTGTGGAGAAGGGGAAGACGACCATTCTCCACGCGGAGTTGGCGGCGCTCGGTCCGCAGGGACAGGACGTGAACTTCACCGGCATCCAGACCGGCAACACGCTCACCCCGCCCACGTCGGGAACGACCGGCGGGGTCGCGGGCATCCTGACCGACGCACAAGGCGGGAGGATACCGGGCGCGATGGTGTCGCTGGTGAACGCCACGCGCAAGGCGTCGCTCGCCAAATTGTCGCACGCCGGGACGGCGCGCACCGCTTATTCGGACGCAGAAGGGGTCTACTCCTTTGGCATCGTCGAACCCGCCAACTACCAACTGGTCATCGCCGGTCCGCCGGGCTGGGGCTACACCGAGCGCACCGAAAGTGTCAGTGTCAACGCCAACCAGGTCACCCGCAAGGATGCGCAGTTGGCAGGCGGACCGGAGGTGGGCGCGGGCGACAAGTGGCGTGGGGCAAAAATCTGGGATGAGTGGCGTTTCTACAACACCACCAATGGTCTGCAACCGGGCGCCCCCAGCGGTCAACGCTGCCGCGCCTGCCACGGCTGGCAGGGGCAAGTGGCTTTAGGCAACGCACCCGCCAAACCGGTGGACAGAGTGAAGTTGCGCAGCGCGGCGCAGTTGGCGCACCTCATCCGCAACCACCGCCCGGCGGTGGTGGGCGCCAACACGCTGGACAAACCGTTCAGCCAGATTTTCGTGGACGTGAACGTGGACGGCGTCGGACCGCTCTCGGCGGAGCAGAAGATTGCCGACCTGGTGGCGTTCCTCAAGGACGCGAACTCGTTCATCGAGTTTGCCTTCACGCCGGGCGACGCCGCGCGCGGGCAGACGCTCTACCAGACCACTTATGGCTGCATCGGCTGTCACGGCGCGGACGGACGCGACATCAACTTCCACAAGACGACGGATACTGAGCAGGTCCGCGACGTGGAGTATCTGGGACATATCGCCAACAACCCCAACGACCCGAACGGGTTGGAGTTGGGACATCGCGTGCGCTTTGGACACCCGCGCCCCGACGCCCAGCAGCGACCCATCTGGTCAGGGCTGGCGATGATTGCTTTCAAGCAGGTCATGAACATTCCTGAGCAGGACATCCGCGACATCCGCGCCTACGAGTTCAACTTCCCGAAGGACCCGCTGCCGTGGGGACAGGGGAAGTAACTGGTGAGTGGTGAGTGGTGTGGTGAGTGGGAGGGGCGGCGCGTCCCTGCCAGCCCGATGGGTTCATGAGTTCATGGTCAATGGTTGATGGTCAATGGTTCGTAGTAGCGCAATTTATTGCGCGTCTCCAACGGCGATAAATCGCCTTACTACAAAAAACCATTAACCATTGACCATTGACCATCAGTCCACCGTCTGCAATCCGATGAGACTCAGCAAGATATACGCCGCACGGCTATAAACTTTCATTTCCAGGGAGACTAATGGCTCCCTGGACACGGCCCCCGTGGGTGCTTAGAAG
>FWPU01004004.1_pt1 | contig 35312 bp, 34 predicted proteins | sample 2228361 | NCBI WGS metagenome assembly FWPU01 (sample SAMEA103939777, study PRJEB20133) | metagenome
TTTTAATTTTCTTATTTGTTTTTTTCTTATTATTGTGGCATTAATTTTAAAATCATACTACTATGAAAAGAAGAATTACTCAATTTGTCTACGGTACATACATCATGGTTGTAAGCAATATATTTGCACAATCAACTTGTACATTAGACCCTGTATTTGTAGCCTCCCCAAATTATGGGATATGGCCAGATAGTGCTACAAATTTTGTATCTGGGCAAGTGGGTGTACCTTATGCCCAAAACATTACTATCAAAGTTCCATTAGATACTGTACAAACCCCCATTAAAATTTGCTTCACTCGTATGGAGTTATTAGTACCACCCAGTTATCCTAATTACAACCTACCTCCTGGCCTTTCTTTAACAGGCAATCCATCTTCATTACAATTTCCCGGAAATGCCAATAGCTGTGCTATTATATCCGGTACTCCTACTACAGCTGGTACATACACACTTCACTTTCAAGTGGATGTATATGGAACTACCATACTATCCACACAAAATTGTCCTACACCTGTAAATCCAAATACAGGAAGTAAAATTTCTACTCAAAATATAGATTATTATATCATTAATATCTCGCCTGCCTCAGGTATTCAAGAAATGAGCTCTTTACAAAGCGTGAACATCTCTCCTAATCCTGCTTCCAATATAATTAATTTCTCATGTGTCAGTCAAATCAATAATAACTCATTGCATTTTCAAATAAGAGATCTTACAGGAAAAACAATTTTAAGTAAGGAAATGGAGGTAGATAAAGGCGAAAACAATATCAGTATAGATGTAACTGACATACAAAATGGTATTTATTTTTATTCTATATCTGATAATTCAGGAGTATTAACTGATAAAATTCTGATTAATAAATAATTTCTCTTTATTTTATTGACCTTATCTAAATTACTCCCCTTGCTTTTTTATCAGGTAAGGGGAGCTTTTTATTTAAAATTGCCACAAAAATTAAATAAAAGAAAAAATGTATTACCCTCCATTTGAAGTAATCATATTAGGAACTTCGTCTGCTATTCCTTCATTTAATAGGTTTCCGAGTTCACAATTTGTCCACATCAATGGTTCCTATCTTCTTATAGATTGTGGTGAAGGTACTCAAATGCAATTAAGAAAGTACAAGCTTCCGTTTGCCAGAATAGATGCTATTCTTATTAGCCACCTACACGGCGACCATATATTTGGACTTCCGGGTTTAATGACCTCTTTAAGTTTATTACAAAGAAAAAAAGAACTGGTTATAATAGCTCCTCCGCCTCTTAAAGAAATTCTGGATATTATATTTACACAATCACAAGCTAAAATCACCTATCCTATTCGATTTGTATTTACACAAAACCAATATACCGAACTCATTTATGAACATGAAAAATACAAGATATTTTCTATTCCCTTAAAACATAGAATTCCTACAACGGGTTTTGTTATTCAAGAACAAGAAAGAGATAGAAATATCATTAAAGAAAAAATTAAGGAGTATAAAATACCTATACATCAATACAACCGTATAAAGAAAGGGTTAGATGCAGAAGACGAATATGGTAATATTGTGAAAAACGAGTTAATAACGACTCCTCCACCATCTCTTCGAAAATATACTTACTTATCAGATACTGCTTATTACGATAATGTAATCCCAGAAGTAGTATGTAATAGTGATGTATTATATCATGAGGCTACATTCCTCGTGAAAGATCAAGAATTGGCAAACATGACCTTGCATTCCACCAGCATAGATGCAGCTAATATCGCTAAACACGCAAAAGCAAAGAAGCTATTACTTGGACATTATTCATCTAGATATGAGAATATACATCCCTTATTGGATGAGGCAAAAACAATTTTTGAAAACACAGAGCTTGCTATAGAAGGGAAAAAAATTGTACTGTAAACTAACTCAAAAATTTTTCTTAAAAAGAAAAATAAAAAATTGTATATTTGCACGCCCAAAATAAAATGAAAACAGATATAAAAATATTCAGCGGCACAGGTTCTTTGTCGTTGGCTCACAAGATAGCTAAGTCTCTTGGTAAGCCTTTAGGCAATATGAACCATTACCAATTTAGTGACGGAGAAATGCAAGTGTCTTATGAGGAGAGTATTCGTGGGCAAAATGTATTCATTATTCAATCTACAACTCCACCTGCTGACAACTTAATGGAGTTACTTTTAATGATAGACGCCGCTAAACGGGCTTCTGCTCATTACATTATAGCAGTTATTCCATACTTTGGTTATGCAAGACAAGATAGAAAAGACCAACCGAGAGTAGCTATAGGTGCAAAATTAGTCGCTGATATGATTGCCACTGCAGGCGCTCATAGAGTCATTACTATGGATTTACACGCCGACCAAATACAAGGTTTCTTTGATGTCCCGGTAGACCATTTATACGCCTCTACTATATTTTTACCCTACATACAAGATTTAAACCTGCCTAATTTAGCCATCGCTGCCCCCGATATGGGTGCCTCTAAAAGAGCTAATGCTTATGCTAAACACCTGAAAGCAGATATTATAATTTGCTATAAACAAAGAACAAAAGCTAATGCCGTAGATCACATTACTGCTATTGGAGACATTGAAGGGAAAAATGTAGTGCTCATAGATGACCTTGTAGATACTGCTAATACTCTATGCAAAGCTTCAGATATGATGATGGAAAGAGGCGCTCTTAGCGTTAGAGCAATGGCTACACATGGTGTTTTATCTGGTAATGCTTTAGAAAATATCGAAAAATCTAAGTTAACAGAACTTATTATCACAGATACTATTCCATTAAAAAAATCATCACCTAAAATAAAAGTATTGAGCGTAGCAGATTTATTTGCTAAGGTTATCAATAGTGTTCATAATTATGAATCCATTAGCTCAAACTTCATCATTTAACTTTAACATAAAAACAACTATGAAGACAACAAATTTAAAAGCAGAAATAAGAAAAACAAAGACAAAAGGGGAACTTAATCAATTAAGAAAAAGTAGATTTGTTCCTGGTAATATATGTGGAGACAATGTCAATCTTCAAATAAAGATAGATGAAAGGCATTTAAGTAAAGTTCTCTACACGCCTGATACTTATCTTATCAATGTAGAAGTTGAAGAGAAAAGCTACCCTGCTATTATTAAAGAGGTACAATTTCATAAAGTTACAGATAAGCCTATACATGTAGACTTTCAAATAGTTCAGGAAAATAAGCCTATCAAGGTTTCATTACCTGTTAAAACCAAAGGACAAGCTGAAGGTGTAAAGATGGGAGGAAAATTAAGTATTTCATTAAGAAAAGTGAATGTTAAAGGACTTGCTAAAGATATTCCTGACGAATTAGAATTAGATATTACCAATTTGGGTGTTGGTAAAACTATAACTTGTGGAGATGTTCAAATTCCTAATGTTACTCTTTTACATCCATCGAATTTATCTATTGTTAGTGTAAAGGTAACTAGAAATGTTGTAGAAGAAGCTTCTGCAGCGGCTGCAACAGGTACCCAGGCATCTACAGCATCTTCTCCTGCCGGACAGGTAAAAGCCAATCAAGCACAAACTACTGCAAAGAAATAATTGCCATATAATTCTTTAATTATTGTTAATATAGTATTTTTTGCACCAGATTTGTGATTAGCTTTTATAACTTTTCATTAAATTTATAGTCCAATGAAAGTGAAGGTTTTATTTTTAATTTTACTATTAAGTGTAAAACTATTTTTGTTTTCTCAGTCAGAGTTTGAAAAAGACCCAAAAGCAAAAGCTATTTTAGACAATGTCAGTAAAAGTACTAAAACATATAGCACCATTACAGCAGAATATACTCTTACTAATTTCGGGAAAGATAAGAAGAAAATTGATGAACAAAGTGGGAAAATTGAAATAAAGGGTAATAGATTCAAATTAGAAATACCTGGGAATACCATAGTATGTGATGGTAAAACACTCTGGAACTACAATAAAGATTCAAAAGAATTAACCATCAAGAATTATAATCCCAATAATGAGAAAGACGAAACTATTACTCCAAACAATTTTTTTACTATGTATGAAAATGGTTATAAGTACAAATATGATAAAAAAGAAAATGTAAATAAAATATCTTGTGATGTAATCAATTTATATCCTGCCATTCATCCTGAAAAGAAAAAGTTTCATACTATCAAATTGTATATTGATAGTAACAAAAAGCGAATAGTTCAAGCAAAATTACTTATGAAAAATGGAGAGGTAGTTGTTTATACTGTTAAAAAGTTTGTTCCTAATACACCTATTGCAGACAATTATTTTACATATGATACAAAAAATTTAAAGCCTGATCAAATTATAGATGAGAGAGAATAGTAGTTGATTAAATCCTCAACTATCCGTTAGAAAATGAAATACCAAAATCTTACTGATTATCACTCCAAGAGGTATCAGTTTGATTTTAAATATAAAAAAATTATTTTATCTGAAAAAAAATTTTTACCTTCAAAAAATTGCCGCTTAAAGAAGGCTTGTAGATAGTTCAGAAGATTAATTTTCTCTTAAAACAAATTGTACATGATTTCTTGTCCTTTGTTCCAATAACACTTCCTTTCCTTTTAATATTGACGGAATAACAGTAGGAACATAATTCCTTATTGTAAGGATAGATACATTTTCATTAAATAAAACTTTGAAATAATTTTGTAACTCCTTGATAAAAGCAGGGATTTGAATATCATCATAAGTTACACAAATAGAAAAATTCAAAGCAGTGTTTTGTATTAAATTGATTTTTATATGATAGTCGTTTATAATCTGAAACGCCTGATAAATGTGAGATTCTGTAAAAAATGAATAATCTATAGACTGTAAAGATATTAGTATCTGACGAGGTAAATAAGAATATGTGGTTATTTTTTGTGTATGTATAGGTTGATGAATAACTGTTCCTTCACCCTGTGGATGTAAAAAAGATTTTACTCTAAGAGGAATGTTTTTGTTTTGTAAAGGCTTGATAGTTTTTGGATGGATAACCGTAGCTCCATAATAAGTCATTTCAATAGCATCATAGTAACTTAATTCATTAAGTTTTTGTGCATTCTTAAAGTATCTAGGGTCTGCATTTAATACGCCTTCAACATCTTTCCATACGCAGACTTCTTTGGCATCTGAGAAATAAGCCATTAAAGCTGCTGTATAATCTGAACCTTCTCTACCAAGTGTGGTAGTAAATCCATTAGAAGTATTTCCTATAAAGCCTTGCGTAAGGATAATAGATTGTTCACTAATAAGAGGTTTTATGATATTTTGAAAGTTTTCTTCTGATATAGTCATATTCACATTAGCTGCTCGCCATTGTATATCTGTGGTAATTACTTTTCTAGCATCTATCCATGTATTGTATAATCCCTGAGTATTTAAATATTCAGATGTAATGATACTGGACACCATTTCTCCGATAGAAACTATTTGGTCATAAAATTGCCCATAAGGGTATGAAATAGGATTGGTGATAAGGTGTTCTATTTGCTGCCAATATGTATTGACTATATTCTCAACATCTTCAATCTTTTCAGTACCGAGATAATTAAATAACTGATGAATAATTTCAGAATGAGTATTCTTTACTTTATCAAGACACTGGAGAGGTTCTCCCTTTTTGTAAAAAGCAGATTTTACAACATCTTCTAATGCATTAGTAGTTTTTCCTGTTGCGGAGACAACTATAATAATAGGTCTTTCTTGTTGGGATATGATACGATGAACATTATCAATTAAAGAAGCATCTGCTAAAGAAGCACCACCAAACTTATGAACACTAATGTTCAATGTTTATTGAATTTGAAAAAATTTTATTTTTGAGATGGGGCTTGTTGGGGATTGTTTTGAGCAGGAGGAGTAGGGGCTTGTTGTGGCATTACAGCATTGGCGGCTTTTTTACGAGTAGTTGATTCTGTATTTTCTGTGGTAGAAGTATTAGACATTTTAGGTGATAATAATAAACTCAAAACCAACATAATACCTGCTAAGGTCCATGTCGTTTTTTCAATAAAATCAGCTCCTCTGTTTACCCCAATAATTTGATTTGCAGTTGAAAAGTCACTGGATATACCTCCACCTTTGGAATTTTGCATAAGTACTACAAGTATTAGTAAGATACATATTAAAATAAGCAGAATAGTGAATAATGTTTCCATAATGTTTATGTTTTTTTAGTGATTATTGTGTTTTTTATTTTTCTGTGTTTGGTTTATTTTTTCTTAGTTCTTCAATTTTTGCCGCAAAGTAAGTGCTTTTTTGTGGAAATTTCAAAGATAAAATTTCATAAGCTCTAATGGCTTTGGGTATATTTCCTTGAGAAGCATATATTCGAGCTAATGTTTCGGTTACAAGGTCCTCCGTTTCTAACAAACTTTCTTTAGCTTTATTTTCAGCCGAAAAGAATTTTGAAGGGCTTATTGGCTTATTTGATTTAGGAAGATTCGCAATAATTCTGTCTATAATTTCTTGCTGTTTTTTTATTTTCTCCTGTTTACTTGTAGTTTCATTTAAATCTTTATTTTCAGAATTTGCAGTAGATATAGAGTATTTTTTAAGTAAATGCGATAATGAATTTGAAAAAATTGCCTGGGATGTCGCTTCTTCTTTATCATTATCTGTTATTGGTTCCGTATTATCTATAGCAGGGGCAGGTATTATTGAATCATTATCCGTATTCGATAAATGTATAACGGGGTTTTCGATGTTTTTTTCAGAAGATATTTGTGAAGATTTTTTTTGAAGTTTATCTTTAAGATTATTTTCTAATTCAAATATCTCTTTTTGAACAATACTAGTAGCAATAGTTTTATTGATTTCTTTTTGTACTTGATCTTGCAATAAAGCTTCAGAGACAGCAGTGCCAATTTCAGAAACAGATGTTTTTATAGATTCATTTTCTAATGGCTTACTTTGTTCATTGTTCTGTAAGATGTTAGTAAATGATAGTTTTTTAATTTGTTTAAAGAAATTTTTTCTATCAGGTATAGTGTGTGAAAACTTCTTTAAAACCAGAGCCGCCTCATCATCATTAATTTGATAAAGGTATGAGATGTAAATCATTTGTGCAGATGTAAAATAAGGATAATCAGTGCATATTTTTTTTATTTCTGCCAAATGTGTCTTTGCATTTTCTATATTTTCTATTATTTCGTAAAAATGGTGTACATTCATATTTATTTCAATTCTTCATAATCCACATACTCTCCTGCATCATTTTTTAATTTTTTGTTGACATGATTAGTTGTGCCTGAGGAATTATGTTTCGGTGTGTAATCTTTATATTGTGCGTCGTTCCTTTTTGAAGTATTTTCTTCAAATATAGATTTTATTTTTGATATAAGCCAGATAATAATAAGTATCCAAAATATCCACCTAAGCATTGTATTTAATTTTCATATTCATCATAATATCCATCTTGATGAAAGTCATCGTTGTCTATTTTATTTTCAATCTCATCAAAAAACTCATCTTCAAAATTATCCTCTTCTATATCATCCTCATCAAGTTTTTTATTTTCACTAAATTCATTAAAAAAATGGTCTAATTTTCCAGTTAATATATCTTCTTCGGTAATGTCTATTTCCGAGATTTTGTTGTATATCATTTTATCTATTTCTTCATCAGATAGAGTATTAGAATAAACAGTTTTACAGGCATCATTACTTAAATTTAAGCTTTTCTTAGTTTTTTTTCTTTTCGGAATTTTACCTTTAGATGAAATAACTTTTGGATATTTTTCTTCTTTATCTTTTTCAATTCTTATTAGTTCAATTAAGAATGTCAATTGTAACTCTGTATCATATACAAAAATAAATCTCTGGTGTGCCTGTTCTATTTGAGATTCTATTTTTGTTTTTTCCATTAATTTTTCATCTGCTTGTATATCTGATTCTCGTAAGGTAATTTCCTGATGTTTATCCCAATAATCATCAGAAGTGAAAAAGGAGGCAGACACTGTCTTGTCTTCCAATTCAAAACTACTTGTCAGTATATTAAAAAAATCTAGAAATGTTTGGTTAGATTGTATTAAAATAGTTCTTTCTACTTCTTCATTTTCTTCCCACAAAACTCTAAATCTATAAACACTCATGCTTTTTATTTTTTAAATTTATATATTTCAGAACGAAGTATTCCCCATTTGTTGAAGCGATGAATAAAAGATGTTTTCAATACGCCTAATCCATATTTCATACTTCTTCTAAAGTTAATAGAGCTGGCTTCAGGGAAGTATTTTGTAGGACAAGTTATTTCTGCTATTTCAAAGCCTGCATAAAAAATTTGAGAGAGCATTTGGTTATCAAAAACAAAATCATCAGAGTTCGCATGATAATTTATTTTTTCTAAAACATCTTTTGAAAATGCTCTGTACCCTGTATGGTATTCTGAGAGTTTTTGCCAAATGAGAAAATTTTGAGTGAGTGTCAAAAAACGATTAAAAATATATTTGTACAAAGGCATGCCTCCTTTAATAGCTCCGCCTCCAAGTATTCTTGAACCTAGTACCACAGGATATACTTCATTAGCTATTAAATAAGCCATGCTGTGAATTAGCTTTGGGGTATATTGATAATCAGGATGAAGCATAATAACAATATCTGCATTTAACTTCAAGGCTGTATCATAGCAGGTTTTTTGATTACCGCCATAACCTTTATTTTTATCATGCTGAATAATATGCTTAATTCCTATTTTTTGGGCTACTTCTATGGTATTATCTTTACTACAATCATCTACCAATACTACTTCATCTACAATGTCAAAAGGAATTTCATTATAGGTTTTTTCTAATGTAAGTGCAGCGTTATAAGCCGGAAGAACCACTACTATTTTTTTGTTCTTTATCATGATTGTTTTAATCTTCCCTGTTTAACATATTGACATCTCGTTATAATATATTGAACAAATTTAAACAAAAAAATACAATCAAATAAAGTTATTTTTTGTTCTTTTCTTTTTCTAAAAATTCAATAATCTTAGGTATAGCATCATGAGATAATTTTTTTGCCTTAATGATTTTATTTCTATCTAAAAGGTATATGACAGGAGTTGAAAAAATATCATATTTTTTGTGAATATTATTGATATGAATAGGATCGTAAACATTGATAAAATCTAATTTTTTTTCTATGATAAATTTTCTCCATTTGTCGTACTCAGTATGAGTATATACAGAATATACTTTGATATTATATTTTTGCTTGAGCTCATTATAAGTCTTTACTAATTCTGGCATTTCTTTTTGACAGTGTCCACAGTCCACATCCCAAAACACTAAGATAGTATAATCTGCCTTTGTTTGATATAATGATACTAATAAAGGTGTTATTTTTTGTACATTATCATAATATAACTTTGTAACTCCTTCACTGGTTTTAGCAGTATCAAAGCCCATTTGTCTGACTATTTTAGCTCCTGATGTATCAATCATCAGTAATTCTGGAGCTTGATTACCTATAAGAAGAGGTTTAAGAATATCACCTCTCTCTATGATTTTTTTTCTTACACTCTCATCGTATAAATCATCAGCCATACCTGTACGAATATATTTATCAATGATGTGTACAAATACTTTATCAAATCCCATTATCTTATGAGATTCATAATATGGAGTAAGGTAAGCTAATAAGAATTTAAACATATCACTTTTTTGGTCACATTGTGCAAGGATTCTATCTATTTCTACAATAGCAGAGTCTGGAGATTGAGGAATTATTTTTTCAAAATAGTTCTTGAATTTTTCTCCAAAAAATGGTGTAATCAATAATCTGTCATCTTTAAAATTTACACCATCCCAATAATGATTTTTAATGTAATGATACACATACACACTATCAGGGCGACCATTTGAAGCTTTTGGAACATTATCAGGGTCCTTGGATATTTGTAGATTGATAACATCCGCTATGTAACTACCTTTATTACTGTTATAAAAACTTCTTTGAAATTTCTTCACATCTTCATTCAGTTGTTTTATTTCTCTCTCCATAAATTCAGCAGAGTCTTTTTTAGGCATTTGTTGAGCTTTATCTTTCAACTTGCCAAACATTTCATTTTTAGTGGCTATATACTTTATGTACTCCAAAAACTTTTCGTTTTCTTTTGAACCACTTATCTTAAATGTTCTAATATCTTTAATATCTCCACTCATTGAGAATTTATTATTCTCGTTAATAAAAAAATCAAAATATCTGACTTTATCCTGACCTACTAAAAAATATATTCCTTTTTCTATTTCTTTATCATTTTTTAAAACCACTTTTCCATTTTTTACTTTCTTGCAGGTGTCCACAATATATTGTTTATCAAAAGTATATTTAGCCAGAAAGACCATTGTATCTTTACAATTTGAGAGATGAAATTGCAAGTTATATCCTTTTATTTTATATGGAGAGAGCTGTTGAACAGGTGTCTGAATTTTCTTTTTTGCCTGAATCTTATCAATTTTTACTTTTTCCTGAGCATTGATGAGTCCGAGAAACATTATTGAAATACCAAAACCAATATACTTTTTCATAAATTATTTTTTGCTGCAAGTATAAAAATAAAAATTCATTTTATCAGTGTATTCAATAGTAATTTTTAATATAATTAACTTTTATTACTAGAATAACTATATCTATATTTGTACCAAAATTTAATTATGGAAAGTAGAAGTACCAGAATTGAAAATTTAACCTATGAAGAAATTGGCTCAATTTCATTATCACCCACAAGGTTATTCAGACAGGTGTTTGGTTGGATGTTTCTAGGATTATTACTCACAGCAGTCAGTTCCTCATTTTTTGCTTTTAATCCACAAGCACTCAATTATTTAATATCCATTCATACAGATGGTAGAGCAAATTTGAATGCACTAGGTTGGATGGTAACATTAGCGCCTCTTGGATTCGTATTACTAATGAATTTTGCTTTTCGTAGTTTAAGCTTTGTTCAACTTACAGCTATTTTTATAATGTATGCATTGATAAATGGAATAAGTTTAGGGTTTATATTTTATGCTTACGAAATTGCTAGTGTCTTCAAAGCATTTATTAGTGCTGCTGCTTTGTATGGAATAATGGCAATAACAGGTTATACGACTAAAGCAGACCTCACTAACTTTGGAAGATTATTACTTTTTGCTCTCATTGGAATTATTATCGCCTCTCTTATCAACTTTTTTATGAAAAGTTCAACGATGGATTATGTTATCAGTATTTTAGGAGTTATTATTTTTACAGGGTTGACAGCATATGATGTTCAAAAAATTAAAGCCTTATCATACCAAAGTGATGGTAGTGTGATGTATAGAAAATTAGGCATTTTAGGTGCATTGAATTTATATTTGGATTTTATTAATTTGTTTTTATATCTATTAAGATTGTTTGGGAATAGAAGGGACTAAAAGTTATTTTCAACTCCCCGAAATCAAAAGGATTTAATGAGTTTTAACTGATGTGTTTAATTAGTTTTTTAGTAATACTTTTATAATCCCAGTTGTTTGTATTCATGTTATCATAATTAAATTGTAAAGGATTTTGAATAGCATAAATAAATTCTTCACAAAAATTTTTCTTTGACAAATGTACGCCTATTTTATTTTTTTTGATAAACTCACTAACAATACCATCTTCCGAGTATAAAATAATTGGTTTCTTCAAATAAAATATCTCAGGATATTTCGATGTGAAATAATCTTTGGCTCGGTGTGATGAAATAATTAAAACAAAATCTGATAAAATAATTTTATTAAACAAATCACTAGAAATTAAATGATTATGAAATATAAATTTTTCCCTATGATTTGCTATGATATTTTCAAAAGAAAAGTGGCTAATTAAATAAAAATTGAACTGCAGTTTTTGATATAATTCGTTATTTTGATTCTTCAAAAAATTCAAACAATTTATTAACTGCTCAAAAAAAAACTGAGTTCCTGGTTGTATTGTCCCAAAGTAACAAATATTAATCTTATTAGATTTATCTCTATCAATAGAATTAAAATTAATCATACTAAAATCATCTACATCATAACTATGTGGTAAGAGTAGCAATTTTTTTACATCATACTTATTATTTATATAATTTAAAATTGATTCGTGACAAGAAGACACTATATCTGCAATTTTACAAACAAACTTCTCTTTAGTAAATTCCTTTTGTCTTCTTTTTTCACCAATTAATCCTAATCCATATACATTATTAAATGTCCATTCATCACGATAATCAACAACAAATTTTATATTAGGAAAATCTTTTTTCAATAACACAGTAAGATACACTAAATGAAAAGGTGCTCCTGTAACAATTATGACATCTATCTTCTTTTGCTTAATAATTTTCTTGATAGTACTATGTAATTGCCTTTTCCAAAACATAGCACGATCATAATAATTACCATCAGTAAAAAGGGGAAGCACTTTAATCCAAAAATAATACTGTGATTTTTCCCATATTGTTTTAGGCTGTTTAAGTACAATAGAGGGATACTTTGGTGGTAAATAATAAATATTTTCTTTTGGTAATTCTGATATATCATTAGTAAAAGTAGAGATTTCCTTAAAAGGATTTTTTGCTGAAATTACAAATACATGATGCCCTTCTCTATGCAAATACTTTGCAAACTTTGCCCATCTCCTACCTCCTACTCCTGGGTAAGGCGGAAAAATATATGAAATAATTAGAATATTCTTTTGATTCATGACTAACACATAGCCACAAAACTATTAAAAATATAATTGTTACCGTTACTAAAAAACAAAGGGTGCAATTAAAAACATTTGTTAAAATTATCTGTCCTATTAAAAAAAACTGATAAATATCATTTTTTTTCTATTTATTAGCTAATTACCTTTGCAAAAAAACTATGAAAAAGCAAATTCTTATTATTTCAGCATCGGTAATATACGCTTTACCAATAAAAGCACAAGTTACCTTAACACAAAGCAACCACGCACCCGTTGTAGGAGATATAAATAACACAAAAGAATTCGATACGACGGGGAATATTCTTACTACTCTTACTCTTCAAGGAAATGGCGTTACATGGGATTTTACAGGACTAATGTATTCCAATGGAAATTATTTCTCAGATGTATATGTAAACCCAAGTAGCCTTCCTGGCACAAGCACTTTTACAAATGCCGGAGCCAATATTGCCCTTCCTGACAGCGAATTCTTTAAAAGTAGTTCTACCGCGTTAGAGTACCTCGGGAATATGAGCCCCAGTGGTGAAGTATTCGATATAACAACTAATCCTGGAAAAAAAATGAGTTACCCATTCAGCTATGGAAGTTCTTATACTGATAATACCAGTGGCACTATGAGTTCTTCTTCATTTCCCCCTTTTAATATTACAGGAACTATTACAGTTACAGGTAATGGACAAGGAACACTTATTTTACCAAGTAATCCCAATATCATTTATAATAATGTCTTAAAAGTTTATTCAAAAGTAAATCTATTAATTCAAGGTACAGGAACACTTTCGTCTGTAACAGGGACACAAACCATTGAGATGTATGATTTTTATGTTTCAGGGCAGAAATTTCCTGTCTTAAGTGTACAATATGAAAAACTTCAAATTCCTGCAATGGGTATTAATAGTATGGATATAATAAGAGATCACAATGGTTCGTTCACTCTCGGGATTCAAAATAATATGGCTATTAACTACCTAAGTGTTTACCCTAACCCTGTAAAAGATATACTCCAAATAGAAGGCATTAATAATAAAAATGTTGTTATTAAAATATAACTTTTACTAGGAGAAAAAGTAAAAGAAGAAACAATTGATAATATCGGAATGACAAACAACTTCATCAATGTATCACAACTAAATAGTGGAATATACATCTTAAAAGTACATTCACAAATACCTACCGAACAAATCAAAACCATCAAGTTTATCAAAGAATAAATTTAAATTCTTACCTTTTACGAACCTTATTTCTGGTTAAAACATAAAAACCTTCAGTTTAACTGAAGGTTTTTATACTTTAAATAGCCCACATTATGTAAAATAATCTATTCTTTAGGTTTTACCTCTCCTTTAATTTTTAATTTTACAATAGGATATTTAGAATTAGAAGTTACTGTAATGTTTTTTTCAAATCTTCCTACTCTTTTTGTATCATATTTTACTTTGATAACTCCACCTTTACCTGGTAGTATAGGTTCTTGTGGCCAGCCAGGTTTTCCATCAATAGTAGTAGCAGTGCATCCACATTCACCTTGTACATTTGTAATTGTCAAAGGAGATTTTCCTTCATTCTTAAATTTGAATTCTCTAACACCATCTGAATCATAAGGAATAACGCCATAATCAACCACTTCACTTTCAAACTTAATGCTCGGAGCATTAGGATCATTGCTTGGAACTACACTTTCTTGTGCATAGCCAAGATTCATAAAAGCCAACATACCTGATGTAACAAAAATTATCACTGCTTTCATATATATAAATTTAAATTATCTACTTAGTATTTTTTAGTTAGATTTAGGAGCCCCTTCATTTTTGTTTTGTGGAAAAGCTTCTTCAACAGGTTTTGCCTCTACTGTTCCTTTTATTTGCAAGGTAACCACTCCACTTTTAGCATTAGAGTTCACTGTTACACTCTTTACAAAAGGACCTATTCTATTTGTATCATATTTCACTTTAATACTTCCTTTCTTACCTGGTAAAATAGGTTCTTTTGGACATTGTGGTACTGTGCATCCACAACTTCCCATGCAATTTGTAATTACCAATGGTTCTTTTCCTGTATTGGTGAATACAAATTCACATTCTCCATTTCCTCCTTGAGGAATGTTTCCAAAGTCATGAACTGTTTTTTCAAACTTAATATCTGCTAAACTTGCAGGCTGTTCTGCTTTAATAGGGTTAGCAGCATTGTTTTGTTGTGCTTGAATTACTGAACTTAGTAACAGTGCTCCTGCTGTGCTTACTAAATAAATAATTTTTTTCATAGTTGTAAAAATTTGCTTACAAAATTACAGACAAAAATTGTTCCAAACAACATCAAATTATCAATCTTTAATTATTTTTGCGAAATTTAACAGCGTTAAATTATTCATTTAATTAAACTGAACTACTAAAATATGACTACAATTTCCCACAAAGAATTACCTACCAAATTTGAACCCCAAGCTATAGAAAATAAATGGTACCAATATTGGATAGATAAAGGGTATTTTCATTCTAGTGTTAACAAAAATAAAAAACCATATACCATTGTTATTCCTCCACCGAATGTAACAGGTGTACTTCACATGGGGCACATGTTAAACAACACTATTCAAGATGTATTAATTCGTAGAGCACGTATGTTGGGGTATAATGCTTGTTGGGTGCCCGGCACCGACCATGCAAGCATTGCCACAGAAGCAAAAGTTGTAAAGATGCTAGCTGAAAAAGGTATCAAGAAAAACGAATTAACACGTGAAGAATTCTTGAAATACGCATGGGAATGGAAAGAAAGATACGGCGGAATTATTTTAGAGCAACTCAAAAAACTTGGTGCATCATGTGATTGGCAAAGAACAAAATTTACTATGGATCCCGATATGAGCGAAGCAGTATTAGATGCATTCATTAATTTATACAACAAATCTTATATATATCGTGGATATAGAATGATTAACTGGGATCCTGTCGGACAAACTGCATTAAGTGATGAAGAAGTTATTTACAAAGAAACCAATAGTCAATTAGTATATGTAAAATATCTTTTAGAAAATCATAGTGGACATATTACTATTGCTACTACTCGTCCTGAAACAATCATGGCTGATGTTGCGGTATGTGTACATCCTGATGATGAAAGATACAAATCCTTTATCGGGAAAAAAGTGATTGTTCCTGTAGTGAATCGTGTTGTGCCAATTATTACTGATACATACATAGATCCTGAATTCGGAACAGGAGCATTAAAAGTAACTCCAGCTCACGACATTGCTGATTATGAACTTGGACTAAAACATCACTTGCCCATTATTATTGGACTTACTCCTGATGGAAAAATAAGTGAAGCTATCGCACAATCATCTCCTAATGCTCAGAAATATGTAGGAATGGATAGATTTGTTTGCAGAAAACAAATCATCAAAGATTTACAGGAACAAGGATTAGTAGAAAAAATTGAAACTATAAAAAACAAAGTAGGGTACAGTGAACGCACAGATGCAGTTATTGAACCATATTTGAGTTATCAATGGTTTGTAAAGATGAAAGAAATCAGCAAACAAGCATTGGAAGCTGTATTATCTAACGAAGTAAAACTTATTCCTGATAAATTCATTAATACTTATGTGCATTGGATGGAAAATGTAAAAGACTGGTGTATTAGCCGTCAATTATGGTGGGGACACCGCATCCCTGCCTGGTACAATGAAAACGGAGATATTGCTGTATGTAAAACAAAAGAAGAGGCTATTCAGTATTTCAAAAAAAATAATAAAAATACCAGCAATGTTTATCAAGACGAAGATGTTTTAGATACATGGTTTTCATCATGGTTATGGCCTATTACAGTATTTGACAGCTCTGTTATAAAAAACGGATATCAAAATGCTAATGATGATTTCAAGTACTATTATCCCACTAATGATCTTGTTACAGCACCCGAAATTTTATTTTTCTGGGTAGCCAGAATGATTATAGCAGGATACTTATGGGGTGGCGGAAAGCCTTTTTATAATGTATATCTCACAGGAATAGTGAGAGACAAACTAGGCCGAAAAATGAGTAAGAGTTTAGGTAATAGCCCCGACCCACTTGATTTAATCAACAAATATAGCGCTGACGGTGTAAGAGTGGGAATGATGTTAAGTTCGCCCGCTGGTAATGACTTATTATTTGATGAAGAGTATTGTGTTCAAGGTAGAAATTTTGCCAACAAAATTTGGAATGCTTTCAGATTAATTCATCAACTATCACAAAAAGCTAGTGCTAATGCCAATATAGAAACATCACAATTAAATGCAATTGAGTTATTTGAAAATTACTTTTATGCACAATTAGAATATATCAATGATTGCTTTGAAAAATTCAGATTACAAGAATCCTTGATGGAAACATACATATTGGTATGGGATGATTTTTGCTCGTGGTACTTAGAAGCCATTAAACCCGAAGATCCACATCAATATCTACATATAGATGTTATTAATAAAACAATAGAATTATTTGAAAATTGTTTGAAAATATTACATCCCTGGATGCCTTTTATCACTGAGGAAGTATGGCATCTCTTGAAAAATAGAAATGACAATGAAGACATCATAGTATCACCGTGGCCTACAATAAAAGAATATCGTCAATCACTCATTAATGAATATAAAACATTGAAGAACATTGTTACAGAAATAAGAGAAATAAAAGCTAATACTAACATCTCACCAAAGAAAAAATTAGATTGGATAGAAAATACTGAATATCCATATGATAAATGGATAGAAAAGTTAGCTTATTTAAATCCAAAAACACTATCTGTTAAAACATCAGGAAAATTAGTAGCTACAGCCCAAAGAAGTCTATACATACTCATTCCGGAAGATGCTACTACTATTGAAAAAGAGAAAGAGAAATTAAAAAAAGAGTTAGATTATCTCTTAGGTTTTTTAGAATCTGTGAGAAAAAAATTGTCTAACGACAAGTTTATTCAAAATGCTAAGCCCGAATTAGTTGAAAAAGAAAGACAAAAAGAACAAGACGCACTTTCTAAAATTCAGAAAATTGAAAGTGAACTCAAAAGATTAAATGAAAAATCATAAAAATGTATTAGCATTCATTTACTAACTTTGCAAAAAAATAAAATATGATTAATAAAGTAGTTAAAAACGCAGATGAAGCTATAAAAGATATATTTGATGGAGCAACATTAATGGTAGGAGGATTTGGATTATGCGGTATCCCTGAAAATTTAATAGCTGCCTTAGTAAGAAAAGGAGTAAAGAACTTAACTTGTATTAGTAATAATGCAGGTGTAGATGACTTTGGACTGGGCTTACTGCTTCAAACTAAACAAATCAAAAAAATGATTTCCTCCTATGTAGGAGAAAATGATGAATTTGAGAGACAAATGTTGAGTGGAGAATTAGAAGTGGAGTTAATACCACAAGGAACTTTAGCTACTCGTTGTTTAGCTGCAGGATATGGCATTCCGGCATTATACTTACCTGCAGGTGTGGGAACAGAAGTAGCCAAAGGGAAAGAAGTAAGAACCTTTAAATTCAATGGTCAAGAAAAAGAATATTTATTAGAATATGCTTTTGAAGCTGACTTTGCTTTAGTAAAAGCATGGAAAGGAGATACTTCAGGAAATCTAATTTACCGATCAACTGCCCGAAACTTTAATCCAATGATGGCCATGGCAGGAAAAATAACCATAGCAGAAGTGGAGATATTAGTACCCGCAGGCGAGCTTGACCCTGACCAAATACATACACCGGGTATTTTTGTGAATAGAATTTTTCAGGGAGAAAAATACGAAAAGAGAATAGAGCAAAGAACTACAAGAAAGTGTAAGTAAAGGTAATATTTTTGTCTGACTTTTGTTAGAAAATCTGCAGAGAGAAAAAATAGTGTGAGTCACTGAACACTAATTCAATAACCTATAACACTTATCATTTTAGGAGGATAATTTTGTTATGTTTTAAATTAAGTTTTATACTTTTGTTTTGTTTTTTTGTATTAAAAAGCTGGTTTAAGTTGATTACAGTCTCATTTACAATATCCTTATTTTTTCATGAATTCTGTAAAAGAGTAATTAAAGTATATAGAATAAACATCTTCCTAAAAAGGTGATTGTTTACGAATAAGCCAATGAAATAAAAATGGACAATATCGTCTGAAATATACCATCAACAGCTCTTTACCGCCTACATATATCTCTTCTTTTTGCTTGGATATGCCTTTTAATATCTTCACGGATGCCTTATCAGCACTCATAGCATTTTGATGGCTTGGATCCATTTGATTGTGTGTATGTCCATCTTTAGTAATAGCATTTACAGATATATTGGTTTTTATTTTACCCGGACATACAATAGTAACATATATTCCGTTTTTCTCATATTCCAATCTCAACGATTCAAAATATCCATGTAGTGCATGTTTAGCTGCGCTATAAGTGCTTCGTAAATAAAATCCAAATTTTCCGGCGATACTACTTAGTACTACAATATGTCCATAATGATTTTGAATCATATAAGGCAAAACAGCTTTTGAGAGTTTTACATAGGAGAAATAATTGATTTCAAAAAGTTGTCGCTCAATTTTTTCATGTGTATCTAGTGCTGCAATTCTTTGAGAAGCACCACCATTATTTATCAATATATCTATTCTACCAAATTTTTCGATAAGCATAGAAGCTAATTGTTGTGCATTAAAATCAGTAGATAAATCAAAAGGTAACACAAGTACTCTATCATTACTTGTTAGCTTTGATAACTCATTTAATTTGTTTTCGTTTCTTGCGGATAATACCAATTTGGCAGTAGTATTTTGTATAAGCCATTTAGCAATAGATTCGCCTATTCCAGAAGAGGCTCCTGTAATCCATATTACTTTATTATCAAAATACTTTGTCATATCATCATTTGATGGTTTCTATTAAACTAAGAACTTCTTTAAAGGAAATAGATTGAATGCAATGACAATGATTAGGTGTTTTTTTGCAATCATTACACTCTTTTTTTAAAGAAAGATAATGTGCGTTTTTACCAATGGGTGCCCACCTTTCGGGATGCATAGGTTTAATAGAAGGGAATAATCCAATAGAAAGTTTTCCCAACATTGCTGCAACATGTAAAACCCCTGTACTATTAGCAACCAGTGCATCACACTCTTTAATTAAGGATATCAGCTCTTCTAATGTAGTTTTACCAGTAAAATTCAGCACATGAGAGCATTCAGTAAATATATCTTTTAGGTAAATTCCCTCGTTTTTAGTACCTGTAATGATAATTTGGTATTTAGATGTGTCTAAATTTTTTATGAGAGCAATAAAATTTTTTATACCCCACTCTCTGGCACTTCCTTTGGATTTAGGATGAAGAATAACTTTAATTTTAGATGAATCTAAAAAATTTTTTAGGTGAGAACTTAAACTGGAGATAGGCTTTAACTGATAATAATTCACTAATTCATTCAATGATACATTATCAGTTATGTCAAATGGTTTAAGCAACTTAAAATTTAACTGCGCTTCGTGTAGATGAGAATTCTTTCTGGAAAAATGAATTCGTTCATTACAATACAACCAATTATACCACCGATGGGAAGTGCCCACTCTATAGGGAATCTTAAGAGTATAAAGTAGCTTTGCCATCTCGTAAGTTGGATAAACTAGCACAGCATAACTATGATTATCAATAAGTAATTGATTTTTAACTTGATGAAGCTGAGTATAAACAATAGGTATATCAATTGTTTGAACATATCTCAATATAGGATATGTATATTCTGAACAGATGAAATAAATAGGTATTTTGGGAAATTTTTGTCTTAAAGCATAAGTAATAGGAATGGTAAGAATAACATCTCCGATATTATCAGTACGGCTCACAAATATGGATGAAGGATATGGTTTCATTCAATTTAATGTTTATTTCGTTTCATAGTAAAAAAATCTTGTATGATTTGTTTACATTCTTCAGCTAATATACTTTTCAATACTTGTGTTTTAGGGTGTAATATATTTTCAGAAAACAAGGAATAACCTTTTTTCAAATCATAAGCACCAAATACTAATAATGATAATTGAGACCATCCAATAGCACCTGCACACATTGGACAAGGTTCTATTGTTACATACATCGTACATTCTTTGAGATATTTTCCACCTACATAATTTTGAGCCGCAGTAATAGCCTGCATTTCAGCATGTGCTGTTACATCGTTTAATTGTTCTACCAAGTTATGTGCACGGGCAATAATTTTATTGTTCCAAACTATTACAGCTCCTACAGGTACTTCATCTTTTTCAAATGCTTTTTCTGCTTCTTTTAAAGCTTCTCGCATAAAATACTCATGAGTTTTTATGAACAGAGACATTGTGTTGTATTTTGAAAAATTAATTCATAAATCCATGTAACACCGCTGCAGTCCTTTATCACTATACGATAAGGATAAAATTTTTTGAATTTTTCTTTAGGTTCAAGATAGTAGATACGACATGGTTTTTCCCGTGGTGAACTTTTATCAAAATCTATTTCAAAAAATTCTAATTCAGCCTTTAAATGAGACGGTGTTTTGTGCATGCATTTTAGTTGACATAATACTTTGTCACTAACTCTAATCTTTTGGTTTCTTAATTGCGTCATCTTTATTTCACTTAAGGACATACAACTTCTATTTCCAAAAAGTACATATACTAATAATAATCCAATGAGGAATCCAATCATGTAAAGTTTTAATCTATCTTGAAAAGTCATTGCTGTATGGTTTATATAATATGATGTATCATCTTTCCTAAAAGTATGAATTTATTCATCCATTAGTATTTTTATATCAAAGTTATTGGATAAATTTATTGTGCAATAAGGTATTAAATCATGAATTAATTCAGATAGTGAATCTTTATTCAAAATTTTAGCCACATAGGATATATTCCAGACTCTTTCTTGCATTTTATCATCTGGAAAGAATGTATAATAGATATCGTCTATTTGCTTTAATAGCGTTTCATTTTTTTGTTTAATTGTTCTATTTAACTTTTGTTCCAGATTTTCAATAAATTTTATTGTTTTAGTTTTTTCAGCATTCAAGTAAGCTATTAATGTTTTATCAATTTGTTCAGTTTCATACAATAATTTATCAAAGATATTTAGAAATTCATTTTGATATTTTTTCAAGTGAATAGATAAATGTTGTTCATCCATCATTTGTTTTATCAAGGTATGTTTATTATTTTCAAAAATTTTAGAAAAAGATAGTTGCAATTTTTCAATTTTTCTTTGCACATTTTTAGGTGATATAAACAAAACAGGTCTTTGAATAATGATAGGATAAAAGACATTAAAAACACTAAAAATATTTTTCAGTTCTAACCAATATGATACTTCTGCATTTCCTCCAATGTATGCGGTATTAGGTAGTATTTTTTGTTGATATAGTGGTCTTAATAATACATTTGGACTAAATTTTTCAGGATGAGTATCTAAGTGTTTTTCCAGCTCTACTCTACTCCATTTTATGTTTGTACCTTTTAAATAAAAAACATCATTATCTTGTTGGATTAATAATCGTTTGTTATCATGAAATAAAAATGTATTAATCTTCTGAGGAGTTACCTGAATAGGATAATGATTATCATTCAGAAACTTTATAGAAGATTGAATGTTTTGATATGTGGCGTTTTCAAAAATATCTTTATGAAAATATGATTTAAATTTTTCTTTAAATGCTTGTTCATTAGGTTCTATAATAACAATGCCCTCATATCCAAATAATTCGTTAATTAAATATCTTGTAGCTTGTGTGTAAGAAGAATGTTTGAGATACGCATTTTCAAAGAGAGTTAAAACTTGCTCTGAGAAGGTATTACTTTCTTTCATTTGCTCATATACCTCGTCAAGTCCATTTGTATTCATCAAAAATACAGGTGTTCTATCAGTATGAACATTCCATAGATATTTTTTATAACCATCATAAAAATGATTGATTTCATTTATATCATGATCTTCAGAATTCATCCAAAACACGGGAACAAAATGGTATTGAGGAAAATATTGTTTCAAATATTTAGCAAGTTGAATGATAGCACTAATTTTATATATTACATATAAAGGTCCTGTGAATAAACACAATTGGTGCCCTGTTGTAATAGTGAAAGTGTTTTCATTAACAATAGAATGGATATTATCTATACTTTTTTGAGAGGTATTAGTATCACTTAATGCTTGCTTTAGTAAAACAGACGATAATATATTTCTCTCATAGGTATAATTACTTATTTCTTTCAAGGCTTGTTGAAACCCTTCTAAATTTGGGTAATAATCATACAAATGATTTACCTGCAAATTTTGATTTAAGTAAGTAAAAACAAGCTTGTTAAAATATCTTTCTGTAACAGGTAATGAAAATGTAGAAAAAGACATGAACTATAATTTTTCGCCGAAAGCCAAATCTCCTGCATCGCCCAATCCTGGAACAATATATGCTGTAGAGGTTAATTCGTCGTCTATCGCTCCACACCATAGCGTATAATTGACATCGGGCATGTTTTTCTTCAAATAATCAACGCCTTGCTTACTGGCAATTGCAGCAATAATGTGTGTATGCTTAGGTCTTCCTTTTTCAAGCAATGCTTTGAAAGTAAGCACCATGGATGAACCTGTAGCTAACATAGGGTCACAAAGGACTAATATTTTATTATTCAACTCAGGACAAGAAACATATTCCAATGCAATTTCTAAACTGTGATCTTTATGATGCTTTCTATAAGCACTCACAAAAGCGTTCTCCGCTTTATCAAAAATACGAAGTGTCCCCATGTGCATAGGTAAGCCAGCTCTTAATATTGTAGCTATTACAGGCTGTTGAACAAGAACTTTGGCATCTGCAATGCCTAAGGGTGTAGTTATCGGAACAGACCTATATTCTAATTCTTTAGATATTTCAATAGCTATTACTTCACCTATTCTTTCTAAATTGTTTCTAAATCGCCAACTGTCTTTTTGAATATCTTTATCTCTAATTTCTGCAAGGTATTGATGAATAATAGAGTTAGTCAGTGATAAATTATGAACCATACATTATTTTTTAAGATAGATATGATGATTAATTTCTGATTGATATGAAACTTTATCAAATACATCTAATGTTGTCTGATACAATTTATATCCCGGGCATTCTGCTGTTAATTTGTATTTGCCTGCAGGCAATATAACTACATAGCGCCCTGTATAAGGATTAGGAAGATAGTTACCTATTAAATCACCATTATTTAATTCTGTTACTTGTATGGTTACATCTCTGTAATCTTTAAGGGGAGGATTAGCTTTTATTTCTCCAATAATCAAAGATAGTTCGGGTTCTATATCATTAAACACAATTCTATATATATCATAATCTCCCAATCCATTACCTCTGATGCTAGCCATATATCCATACCTACCTGTTTTTGAGATTCTGAAATTCATATCATCATAAGATGTATTAATAGGGTAACCAAGGTTTTTAGGATTTTCAAATTTATTTGTTTGTGGATTTCTTTTTGCTTTGAATATATCATACCCCCCCATACTTCCGTGTCCTTTGGAACTAAAAAAGAGATATTGCTCATCAGGTGAGAGATTAGGAAAATCTTCATCAAATTCTGTGTTAATAACAGGTCCAAGGTTTTCTGGTTCTGCCCATTGATTATTATTTAATTTTCTACATACATAAATATCTGTACCTCCATAACCTCCTTTTCTATCGCTGGCAAAATATATTTCTGTTTCATCATTGTTGATAGACGCAGCAATGACATCTCCAGAGTTATTAATAATATCAGGTAAAGATTCTAGTTTTTGAAATGCGCCCAAATCACCCATTCTGCTTAGGTATAACTTAGCATTTTTATGAATAATGAGAGTTCTCCCATTAGCACTCATTCCTACTACTTCTTCATCTGAATTTCCTTCAGATACAGGTTTTCCTATTACTGTTGCTTCCATATATTCACCATTAATCACCTTAGAAACCATAATCGAGTTTTTATACTGTCCATTAGGCTTTTTTTCTGATTTTTTAATCAAAGGACGATTAGAGTTATATACTAAAAAATTTTCTCTTTCATCTACAAAAGGATAATAGTCAGCATATTCACTATTAATGTTTTTTCCTAAATTATCAAAAGTCACATTTACAGGATACTTTACTAACTCTTTTGCATTTAAACAATGTTGAATTTCTAAATCTACTAACTGTATATTATCAGGATTGCCTTTCCCATCATTCTTAAATTTTTGGAAATACTCTAATGCTTCAGAAAATCTATTCGCATATTGATATGCTCTACCTAATAAAAATTTTGCATTAGGATTATGATTAGGAGATTTTACGACATTTTCAAGGTATGGAATAGCCTTACTTTTATTGACATTAGTATTTAAGTAACAAACAGCTATGTTATACTGGTATTCCATATTTTTAGAATCCACTTGATATAACTGAAGCCAATCTTCCAACGCTTCTTCAAAATTTTCATTTTGCATTTTTTCTTTTGCTGATTCTAACAATCTTTTTTCATTAATTTCTTGTGAAATTAATTTTACAGTATTTAATAAAAAGATAAAAAGTATAAAAACTGCTTTTTTCACTGTTTTAAATTTGGGCAAAAATAAATAAATTAAAGTAATTCTTGAGTGAAAAGCATAAATGAATCACTCTGTCCAAACTTGAGGAAAAAGTATCACTGATAAAATAAGTATAATAATATCTAAAGAAAATAAACTGATAATATATTTAAGGTTCATGGAAATTGAAATATCCTGAATAGAGGCAATACTCAATTTAGCAGAAATTATCACCAATGGTAAAAGCAAAGGAAAACTCATAATGCTCATAAGCGTAAAATTAGATCGGGATTTTCCTGATATACTACCCATTAAAGACAATAATCCACCTAAACCTATACAAAGACCTAAAATGTTGATTAAAAATAAAAAAGTATTAGCTATTAAAAAACCATTGAATAATATAAAAAAAACAGTTAATAATGTTGCTAATACAATGTTTAATAAGATACTATAAATTATTTTTCCTGTAATGTATTCAATAGGAGAATAGATAATATAATTAAATAATTCACTATCATTCTCTTCTTTAGTAAAATTTCTATATGAAGCAATTAGTGAGGTAAAAAGAAAAATAATAATATACAATGAAGAATATGAGACAGGAGTATAATTATTTTTAAACAATATGGAAATAAAGAATAATATAGATATTAAATATACTAAAACACTCAATATACCTGATGCCTGCTTAAAATCTAAAACAAATTCTTTTTGAACAAGGTAGAAAATCTTTTTCATTAAAAACTATCTTTAGCACATATATTATTTTTCTTTTTGTTCTTCTGGCTTCAATAACTCATTTAATCTAGAATGCTTGTATCCATAGATAAAATAAACTATTATTCCCAGTATGCCCCATATAATAAAAGCGTGCCAAGTTTCATTTCTTACTTGAGTCATTAATATAATGTTGAACAAAGCGCCTCCACCTGCTACAATTGGTAATGCTTTTACTTTAAATGGTCTTGGTATATTCGGTTCTTTATATCTCATTATCAAAACAGCTATAGAAACCATTGTGAATGCCAGCAAAGTTCCCATACTTGTCATTTCTGACACATTCTGAATAGGTGTAATAGCTGATACAATAGAAATGATAGCCCCTACTAAAATAGTACTTTTATATGGTGTTTTAAATTTTGGATGTATTGCTCCAAATATAGAAGGTGGTATAAGTTTATCTTTTGCCATTCCTAAAAATATCCTCGTTTGTCCCAGCATCATTACAAGCATTACAGATATTAAACCTAAGGTTGCAGCTAATGTAATTAAATAGGTAGCCCAGGGTATTCCTGCTTCAGCAAAAGCAGATGCTACAGGTGCTTTTAAATCCAATCTATCGTATTTTGCCATACCTGTCAATACCAAAGAAACTGCAATGTATAATAATGTACATATCAATAAAGAAGCTATAATGGCAAAAGGTACATCTTTTTTAGGATTAACAGCCTCTCCTGCTTGAGTAGAAACTGCATCAAAGCCTATATATGCAAAAAACACAATCGTTGCTGCTGTTAAAATTCCTTGCCATCCATATCTTGTATCACCATTAGTAGTATCTACAATTGATTCCGGAATAAATGGTTGCCAATTCTCCATTTTTACATAAAAAGCTCCTACTAAAATAACAAATAACACCACACTCACTTTTAATATCACAATGATATTATTAGTACTAGCCGCTTCTTTTATGCCTTTTACCAAAATAATTGTAACTACCCATGAAATAATAAAAGCAGGTATATTAAATGCAAAAGATGGCGCAGCTTCACCTAATTGTTGGGCCATTTTTAATGCAGTTGGATAATCGTTCACTAAATAATAAGGAATATGAATTCCAAATAAATGCAGTAATTTATCGAAATAACCACTCCACGCCACTGCCACTGTGGTTGCACCCATCATATATTCCAAAATTAAATTCCAACCTATAAACCATGCAAAAAGTTCTCCCACTGTTCCATAAGCGTATGCATAAGCAGAACCCTCTACAGGAAGCACAGAAGCAAATTCAGCATAACTCAATGCCGCAAATAAACATCCAACTCCTGCTATTAAAAAAGATAGAGCTAATGCAGGACCTGCATAGATATTAGCGGCTATACCAGTTAATGTAAATATACCTCCTCCAATAATAGCTCCTATACCTAAAGAGGTTAATCCCCACTTTCCCAATACTCTTTTTAATTCACTTTTTTTTGTATCTGCTTCATACGCCCATAATGGCTTTTTCCTTAAAAAATTCATAATTTATGAGTTTTATTTTGCACAAACTTGCAAAATAAATTTTTGTTATACAAGTAATAAGCTAAAATAAGCTAAAATTAAATATCAAAAATTGAAATTCAAAAAGAGAACGAAAAGCAAAAAATGAAAAAATTAAAATTTTCAGTGTTTGATGCTATGCATACCAATATTTCATCTAATGGCAATAAATTATAATAAAATACTTTTTTCTTGTACCTTTGCACATTCAAAGATGAAAATATGTCTTTTGATTTATATGAGCCTGTTATTGGATTAGAATGTCATACACAATTGCTTACAAAAAGCAAAATGTATAGTAGCGATTCTACTTCTTTTGGAGATTTACCTAACACACATATTAGTGAAATTACATTAGGGTATCCCGGTACTTTACCAAAAGTCAACAAAAAAGCTATAGAATACGCTATCAAACTTGGGCTTGCTGTAGATTCTAAAATCACCGAATTTAATGGATTCGCAAGAAAGAACTATTTCTATCCCGATCTACCAAAAGGATATCAAATCACACAGGATAAAACACCTATTTGTACAGGTGGAAAAATCAAATTCAGAATAAAAAATGGAGAAAAAAAAGAAGTAAGGCTTATTCGCATTCATATGGAAGAAGATGCCGGCAAAAACCTACATGACATAGATCCTTTTGAATCATTAGTAGACTTCAATAGAGCAGGCTCTCCTTTACTTGAAATAGTAAGCGAAGCCGATATTCGAAGTGGAGAAGAAGCCTATTATTATTTACAAGAAATCAGAAAGTTAGTAAGATACCTTGAAATATGCGATGGAAACATGGAAGAGGGTTCATTAAGATGTGATGTAAACATTTCAGTAAGAAAAAAAGGAGATGCAAAATTTGGTACCAAAGTAGAAGTAAAAAATCTCAACTCATTTAGAAATGTTCAAAGAGCCATTGATTATGAAATTCAAAGACAAATCCAACTCATAGAACAAGGAGAAAGTATTATTTCAGAAACAAGAAGTTTTGATGCTGTAAAAGGTATTACATTTGTCTTACGATCAAAAGAACTTGCAAACGATTATAGATACTTTCCTGAACCTGACTTGCCTCCCGTTATTATATTACAAGAAGAAATCGACGCAGTAAGAAAGAATCTTCCTCCCTTGCCCAATGCGTTATTTGAAAAATACACCAAAGAGTATCATTTATCAGAATACGATGCGGCAGTGATTACTGAAGATAAATACACTGCATTATGGTTTAATGAATTATGTGAATGCCTAACTACTAAAAATTACAAAGTAGCCGCTAATTGGCTCACTGTAATCATTAAGGGATACTTAAATGAAAATGCTTTGGATATAAAAGATTTTAGAGTAACGCCTCAACAAATATCTCAAATTATTGAACTCATTGATACAGATAAAATAAGTCATACCGCTGCTTCACAAAAATTATTTCCTGTTTTAGTTCAAAATCCACAAGCAAATGTATTGACTTTATGTCAGGAATTAGATTTATTCAAAAATACTAATACAGATGAAATTTTACCACTGGTAAATGAAGTATTGAAAAAATATCCCGAGAAAATTACGGAATATAAAGAGGGAAAAAAGGGATTATTGGGGCTATTTGTAGGTGAGGTAATGAAAATGAGCAAAGGCAAAGCTGACCCAAAATTAGTCAATCAAATTATAAAAGAAAAATTAGAAAGTTAGCCTTTCAAAAATTTATGTATAAAATGAGATGTTTGCTAATTTTGTTGTTTGTGATTTATTGCTTTTTTTTTTTTTTTATTTTTTCACAAGAAGATATTAACCATAAATGGGTTTCATTAGGCATGCGAAGTACGGCTAGTATTTTTTCTCACGATGGCTTCTGAATAGGCACTGGCGGACAATTTAGAATACAACCCAGCAGTAGGATAAATACAGATTGGTTCGCTGATTATATTAGTATTAATATAGAAAATAAAGTAAAAAGCGAATATGCACATATTGGCTGGTCTGTTTTATTTTATCCGTTTAAAAATATATTATATCCTAAATTTATTCAGCCGTATATTTTAGCAGGACATTGTTTTGATTATAACAAAAAATCATCTATTTATTTTCCATATCAAAGTGAAGAAAGATGGGGTTCTGCCGTACAGGCGGGAATAGGTACTCATTTTAATATTACCCATAAATTTGATATTTCACTAATGTCTCAATATATGATACATCTCACCTCCGAAATTTCATTTAAAGAAAATCCTAATAACCTTCAAATAGAATTTTATAGAGAATCCCTCACCTCCACATTAGAAGGACATTTACTAATTACCATAAGTGTAAATTATAAAATTTTTAAATATGATAAATAAATCTGTTTTTTTGTCTTTAATCATCATATATACAATTCTTTCTTATTGTTATCATGCACAGAATGATATCACCTTTATACAAAAAGGTAGTATTAAAGCAATGGCTACACTATCTCCCTCAAAAATACTTTCTAAAAATTTATCTCCTTTTTATTTACATGGAAGCTTAGAATACTACATAGATAATAAAGTATCTATAATTGGAGAAGGCTTTTATTATCTTGGAGATTTATCAAGTCAACCATTTATTAATTTCAATCATAATATATTTTTTGGAGCCAACTATCATTTTATAAAAAATAATAACGATTTATATATAGGGGTACAACCAGGCGTTAGTTTCACACAAATTAAACCAAATGATACTCAAAACAAGCAATATTCTAATAGAATATCTGTTAATCCTTTAATTTCAATTTCTATAGGGTATAATTTTTTTGTAAGTAAGTATTTTTACTTTTTTGTACAAAATAAATATGTGCATGGAGAAAATATACTCGTATCTCCGTTTAATATGTCTGATGTAAGATTATCAGCAGGGCTTGGCTTTCACATATAAATCAGAGGTAAGTATTTTAATCTAGGAAATACTTATATGTTTGAAATATTTTACCAAAAACATAATACTGTATTAGTGCAGTTTCTATTTCATTCGTTTCTATTGAAGGATATCTGATATACAAATGATCAGGGTCGTACTTATATTCTTTACCATATTTACTATTTATTTCAGGAGTGGAAGGTTTGTAGTAAAAATAATATGATTTTACAGAAGATGTTTTTTTATAGTATAAATTTAATATAGCAAAAGGTTGTATCTTAGCAACAGAATCTACAATGTGTTTTTCAGTATTTGTGAGGATATTATTAGCATTTAAATTTTGCAAGTAAGCAAGATATTGTTTTACTTTTAATGGCTGTGCATCAATTTTTTCTTGCTTGCCATTATATACTGCAAATTCATTTGGAGTAATTATTTCTATTTTAAAGGAAGAATCAGGATATTCAAGATTTTTATATTCTACATAACTCAGTTCAGGAGGTGTTACATTAATGACCGTTCTACTTCTCCATTCTTCCATATTAGTAAAGTATCTTACAGATAAAAATCCATTAAATCCTGGTATATGACAAACAAAAGGCTCATCATAATTTTCATTAGATTCTACATCAGTAAGTAACATAAAAGTACCTTCATAATCTTGTGTATTATGTCCTACATAGTATTGTTTGATTAATTCATTATTAGAATATATTCTTACTTGTGTAGCAAGTCCCGACATTAACCGTAATACACCTGCTCTCATAGATTTTGGTACAGGGTATTTAACTTCTACCATTTTAATAGTATAAAGCAATGTTTGAATAGCATCAGGGCGTACATTATATTTATTATTTACTATCCATTTGTTATTAATCTTTTCTAGTGTTAAAGAATTTCCTTTTTTATCTGATAAAATAATTTTATTAATAGAGGCTGTATCTTCTACTTTAAATTTTTTTGCTTCTTCATTTAATGTAGAACTTTTTCCTTTTTGTTTTTTTACCCACACTGCTATACCTCCTAAAAATAACAATATTATAATAAGTACTATCCCTTGATTTTTTTTCATTATTTACAATTACTTAGTACTAGAATTTTTATACTCTGATTTCTTGGAAAACAAGGCGTCTGCAAGTATATTATATCTTAATGAAATTTCATATCCACCTGTACCTTTTGTTGCTATTTTATATGAAGAGATATTGTAATCATAAGCCAGATTGATAGCAAAAGGTCCCATATCGAACAGTATCTGTGCTATGAAAGCATCTTTATTTCTATAATAAAATCCTATACCGGCTTTTATTTCTTTCTTTTCTCCGGTGATTTTTGTCCCATTTTTAAATCTATATAGCACATGAGTTCCTATATTCAGTTCTCTTGCTGGTTTTTGAATTTGATATAATATATTTGGCATAACGCTCACCGCTGTACCCGATACATCAAATAATCCGGAAACATGAAAAGTGAATCTTGCAGGAAGTCTATAATCTGATGCTGTAGTAAAGCTCATTTTGGGAGCATTCACATGATACGCACCGATACCTATTTTAAAGGATTTAATGTAATCTCTTTCTTCGCTTATTTTTTTTGTAGAAAACTCATACGCTAATCCTGCTCCAATATCTGTATATGTAAATTTTCTAAACGAATAGTACTCTCCTGAAGGAAGAGTTTCATCAAATTTTTCTCCATTATATTGTTTAGCAAAAATAAGTTTAGGATAATTAGCATTATTAGTTACTGGTCCACCATATATTCCTACACTAAATGCAGATTTATCAGCTATTTTCAAAATAGCGCTTACATTCAATCCTACACTTAATATAGAATAATTAGCCGCACCCGCTGCATCATTGTATATAGCTAAGCCTCCTCCTAAAAATGCGTTTCTTTTTCTATTTCTAAAAAATCCACCATCTACTTGTAAAGCTATTGTTTTAAATGGATTACCCATTGCTGACCATTGATTTCTATAATTAGCAATGCCTCTAAAATACCCATTGAAAAAACCTGTATATGCAGGAGAAATAAACAAAGGTGCTTCCTGAATTTGCGAAAAGTGTATATCTTGAGACTTTACAGATAAGATATTAAAAATAACAAATAGTAATGCACAATATAATTGTAATTTCTTCATTTTTAAATAACAAAGCACGGCAAATATGATAATTTTTTTAATATCTATTAAAACTTTCATTAAATCTGAAATAAATCAAAATTTACCGAATTAAAGTAATGTTTCCTTTTGCTGTTTTCTCCTCATTAATGACGTTCTTATATTTTGCTACATAAGCATAAACACCGGGGTGAGATTCTTTGCCTTTATAACTTCCATCCCATTCTTCAAATGGATTAGTGGTAGAAAAAACTTCTTCACCCCATCTATTATAAACATGTATTTCATAGTTTTTTAGATATTTTGGATTGACAGGTCCAAAATAATCATTCACTCCATCTCCATTTGGTGAAAAGCCGGTGGGGAATAAAGCATCCGTTCTCTTATCATAAAAGATAGCTGTTATTTTATCATTGGCTTTTAAGTTCAAAGTCACTGCTGTGTCTCTTGTATTAGTAAGCAAAGTATGTACAGAAGTATTTTCATTTTCCCAATGGTCAAAAACATAATTTGTATCAGAGGGTATTGCCTTAAAAGATAAATTAATAGGTGCATAATATTTCCCTGTCCAGGTAAATTGTTTTAATAAAATAGTATTTAGATAAACATAACCTGCTCCTGCTGGATATACATCTACGGTAACATAATATGGTCCTGTTAATCCATAACATGATTTAAATTTACTATAAATAGTATCACATCTGTTTTGAATACGGGCAATTAAAGTATCTACATTAGCTTGCCAGTCTGTAAAATTAACAGACCATGTAGTACAATGATTATTCATTTCTGTAGATAATAAATTCTTTATATAGTTTGCATGATTTTTAATGTTGTTACAATTTAATGTGGTATTTAATAAATCCATGTATCTTGTTAAGTATGTATTTTTAAAATTAACATTCTGTAACCTTATTTTATTCAATAAATATGAATGTATTTCATAGGCAGGTGAAGATGCGTTATAGTATTTATCATATTCACATCCCGATGTGTACATAGAGCAATTAGTAAAAGTAGAAGGTCCCATACATAAGCCATAGATGTTAGGCATATTCCATGTAAAATAACGCCACTTAGTAAGATTAAAATTACTTCCAGTTCTTCCTCTCCACCATGCATTATTTTCATTCATTAAATCTATATTTACAAGCACATTATTGTATATTACAAAATCAATCAGTGAATTGGTGTCTAATCTTGATGTTGCATTTTTATAGAAAGGTGCAAGATTACTCATTGTGTAATACTTGATATAATTAGTTATTCCTACATTTCCTGTTGAAGTTACCCAACCTGTGTCTGATCCAGCAAATACATAATTAGCTGCATGTTGCGCTAATATATCTACCGAATCTTGTTTTACATTCTTATAATACTCAGTATAATAAACATCTGGCAATTCAGAAAATTCATATATACCATTATACTTACCGTTCACAAAAGCAACAACTGGTTTGAAATGCATTGCATCCATATTCAGATTATTCTTCAAAGCATATGATTGTGCAAACATATCTCTCATGTGAGCGCCGATAGGTGTTACCGTTAATGTTGTATACGGACTAAAATTATCTTTTGTTTCACACTTTAAAGCTATAGCAGGGAAGAAGGTTCGTGTTGATACTCCTAAATTAGAATTATTGAATACCTGTCCTTCTAAAGCACAACCATTTCCGTATTCATCTTTAAAAATAAAATCTGCGCCTTTTTGTTTAGTTATCCATCCATCATTAATTGGCTTATTGATAGTGGTATATCCTTCACTTACCTGCTTTTGTTTATCAAAATACTCTATGTGCACTGTTTGGCTTACTGCTGTATTAAAAAAACTAGCACTACCAGTATCCATAGCGATAGATACTACTCCAAAGTTTGGGTCTATATTTTCAGCAATGAAATATGTATTTGTTTCTATAAAACCAGGTAAGTAAGAAGTAGAATAAGAATTCACAGGCACACATAAAGCCCTATATACAGTAGTAACTCCAGGGTTTAGAGGAGTTGTAATAGGGTCATATACTTGTGTGGTGCCACCTAATCCTGTTGTATAATTAGGTGCAGCACCTGGTTTAGGATCGCTTCCATCTTGGGTAAAAAGTATTTTAAACAATGTAGTATCATATACTGTAATATCAACTTGTCCCGGATTACTAAAACCGGCAGCAGGAGTAAAAGTGGGTGTTGGTGCATAATCTATGTAATAAGTAGAAGAATTGTAGGTACTAAATGTAGGAGTGGTAAATAGTTTCCATCCTAAGGTACCATCGGGATATTTTCCCCGCGAATGATCTGCCATCGTTTTTTTTATATGCAAAGAATCTTTTACAACTCCGGCTAAAGATAATATTATCCATTGATTTTTGCATTGTTTAATAGTGAAGTTAGCATGATATTCTCCATTTGGCGCCTTAACATTTTTTCCTGTAAGCCATACAATTAAGAAACTATCGGGCTGAATGCTTATATTTGGTAATGGATACATAAATAAATCGGAAACTGAATTACTTAAATAATAACCATTCAAATTGATGGGTAATGTCCCTGCATTATATAATTCTACCCAACTGCTTCTATTGCCATAAAAATCAGTTACCCCAGAGATATTAGAAACCATTATTTCATTGATTCTGACTTGAGATATTAAAATGTTAGAACATAAAAGAGGTATATACCACCATTTTTTCATAAACATAAAATTTTGAGGCAAATATATAAATAATTAATGGATTCAAGCCACAAATGCAACTTTTTGTTTTGACAAATTTAGATAAAAAAATTCATTCGG
>FWPU01004007.1_pt1 | contig 35291 bp, 30 predicted proteins | sample 2228361 | NCBI WGS metagenome assembly FWPU01 (sample SAMEA103939777, study PRJEB20133) | metagenome
AGCGGGACGCTTGCTCTACGTAGCATAAGCGTCCTCGCTTGTGCAGAGGTGGGTGGCACGGGCATTCTTGACTGTGCGGACCGGCCGGATGCGTTTGGCACGCCTGAGCAAGCGGGACGCTTGCTCTACGGGCTTTCTTGCCTGTGCAGAACTGGCAGATGGGTTTGGCACACCTGAGCAAGCGGGGACGCTTGCTCTACGTAGCATAAGCGTCCTCGCTTGTGCAGAGGTGGGTGGCACGGGCATTCTTGCCTGTGCGGACCGGCCGGATGGGTTTGGCACGCCTGAGCAAGCGGGACGCTTGCTGTACGGGCTTTCTTGCCTGTGCAGAACTGGCAGATGCGTTTGGCACGCCTGAGCAAGCGGGACGCTTGCTCTACGTAGCATAAGCGTCCTCGCTTGTGCAGAGGTGGGTGGCACGGGCATTCTTGACTGTGCGGACCTGCCGGATGCGTTTGGCGCACAAGAGCAAGCGGGGACGCTTGCTCTACGGGCGGGGACGCTTGCTCTACGGGCGGGGACGCTTGCTCTACGGGGCAAGCATCCCCGCTTCGAGCGGCAGCAGATCATCTGTCGTGCCAGGTGCGCGCGGGATCCTGAGACTGCTCCATCCAGGCGTGCAATTTACGGTAGAGATCGTCGCGAACGGCTGCCAGGGCGGGGTCGTCTATCCGGTTGTGCTCTTCGAGTGGGTCCACGGCTAGATCGTACAATTCAGTGGCGCGGCCGGGCTGCTTCCAGACAATCAGCTTGTACCGAGAATTGCGGATCAATCTGTACGCGAGGCGGCCGAAACGGTCGCTGTGCTCGTCGGCCCACTCGCAGATGGCGTGGTCAATACCGTGGTCGGCCTCCCCTCGCAACAAGGGCAGCAGGTTGCGTCCGCGCCATTCTGGCGGAGACCCCGTGCCGGCCAGCGCGAGCATGGTCACGGGCAGGTCGAGGCTAGAAACGGGAGCCTCGCAGCGGCCTTGTACGCGCGCGATGCCGGGAGCGCGAATCACCAGGGGCACGCGTATGGAGCCTTCGTATGGCACAACCTTGCCCGATCCGCCCTGCACGCCGACGCCCTTGTGGCCCATCATGTAGCCGTTGTCTCCCAGAAAGATCACCACGGTATTTTCTTGCAAGCCAGCCTGGTCAAGTGCATGCAGTACCCGGCCGACCTGCTCGTCCAAAAAGCTGATGGCCTGGTAGTATCGCCGCCAGTCGTTGCTTGGGATGTTCGGAGGAAAGCCAGGTGGTAGCAGCTCGCTGGCCTGCTTGTCCCGATAGAGCGCCTCGATGTGGGGCGGATTCGGCCCATACGGCGCGTGGGGGGCCGTGAATGCCACCCAATAAAAGAACGGCTGTTCGCGCGCGGCCCGGCTCTTGAGGTAGTCGATCACGTCGTCTGCCAGCACCTGCTGTAGGTAGCCCGCGGTGGGATGGAGGTCGCGGCTGTTGCCGCGTGCCAGCGGCACATCTCGGTACGCCGCACTTCCTTGCGGCAACCAGGTGCGCACCAGGCTGAAACCGCAATTCCATGGCTCTGCGGCCAGGTGCCACTTGCCCGTGAGCACGGTCTGGTAGCCGTGTTCGCGGAGCAGCACCGGCAGCAGGGCCAGCCCATGGAAGCCGTCTGGCGTGGCCACGGCAGGAGCCTGGTACTGGTTGGAATACCAGAGATGCCGGTGTGGCGGCAGGCCGGTGAGCAGGCTGGCACGGCTAGGGGAGCACTGCGGAACGTGTATGGTGGCTTGTAAGAAGTGCACGCCTTCGGCCGCTAGGCGGTCGAGGTGCGGGGTATGCACAGCCGGGTTGCCTGCCGCACCGAGTCCGTCCCAGCGGTGATCGTCTGAGATGAGCAGCAGGATGTTGGGCGGATTGGCGATCGACGGGAGAGAGGCAGACGCAATGAGCAGTGCAGCAAGCAACAAGCGGAACATGGCAGATGCCGAGGGTTAACGTGCCAGGCTGTGCATAGTGTAGACTAGTGAGGCGGTAAGCGGGTTCCAAGGCCTAAGGCGATGCAGAGCATGATCCGGCTGGCGTTTCACGGTGCTGCGGAGACGGTGACGGGTTCCAAGTACCTGCTGGAGTGCGACGGCAGCCGGCTGCTGGTCGATTGCGGGCTGTTTCAGGGTTTGAAGGAGCTGCGGTTGAAGAACTGGGATCAGCTCCCATTTGAGCCGGCGTGTGTTGACGCGGCGGTGATCACGCATGCGCACATCGACCACTTGGGATATTTCCCGCGGTTTGTGAAGAGCGGTTTTCGGGGCAAGGCGTGGTGCACGCCCGCGACGGAGGATCTGGCGGAGATCATGCTGCTCGACAGTGCGCACAACCAGGAGGACGACGCCGACTACGCGAACCGCAAGGGGTTCTCGAAGCATCGCCCGGCCCTGCCGCTGTACAGTGCGCGAGATGTGCACCAGGCCCTGCCACGGTTGAAGGCGGTCGACCGCCTGGTTTGGTTTCAGGCCTGCGGTCCTTTCTGGTGCCGTTTGCACGATGCTGGGCACCTGCTGGGCTCGGCAATGGTGGAGGTCGAGGTTCGCAAGGGCGTGCGGCCAACGCGCATCTTATTCTCAGGAGACGTGGGGCGGTACGGCGCTCCCATTTATCACGATCCGGCGCCGCCGCCGGCCTGCGACTACTTGATCTGCGAGGGGACGTATGGCAATCGCGACCATCCCGCAGAAAACGTGCTTGACCAGTTGTGCGGGGTCGTGCAACGGTCTGTGGAGCGCGGCGGCGTGATGGTGGTGGCTTCGTTCGCCGTAGGTCGGGCGCAGCAACTGATCTACTTGTTGCAGGTTCTGATCCAACAGGGGCGGATCCCAGAGATGCCTGTGTACCTAGACAGCCCGATGTCCGTCGATGCGACGAACATCTTCGCCTCGCATGCCGAAGATCACGACTTGAGCGAAGGGCGCATCGCCGGCAATCGCGGTGCGGTAGGGGGGCGCAACGTCCGGCTGGCGCGTACGGTGGCTGAAAGCAAACGCATCAATGACGAGGAGGGGCCGGCGGTAATCATCTCTTCCTCCGGCATGATGACCGGCGGCCGCATCTTGCACCATCTTAAGCAAAGGCTTCCGGATCCCAGAAACACGGTCGTGCTTGGAGGGTTCATGGCTGCCGGCACGCGCGGCCGAGCGCTGCAAGAAGGGGCGGACCGGCTGCGTATTCACGGCGCGGATGTGCCAGTGCGGGCGCACGTGGAGGCTCTGTCGGCCCTATCAGGGCATGCAGACCGCAGCGAGCTGCTGCGGTGGCTCGGCGCGCTTCCGGCACCCCGCCAGGTATTTCTCACTCACGGAGAACCAGAGGGGCTGATTGCGTTCGCCGAAGAGTTGCGCCGCGCGCGCGGTTGGAACACCACCGTGCCGCGGCTGCACCAAGAGGTTGAATTGGAGGAAGTGCTGTGAATGACCCACTGCTCGGGCCCAAGGCCGAGGCGAATCTGAGAGCCATTCTCGCCTCACCCAGCTACATACTTGCAGAGCAAGACATCGGTTTCCTCGCTCGCCCCGAGTTGCGGCCGGTGCGCATGCAGCTTGAGCTGCTGAAGCCCGAGATGGCCTTCCGCGAACAGGGCGTGCACTCCACCATCGTGCTGTTTGGGGGCACCCAGGTGGTAGAGCGCCACGAGGCCGAACGCCGGCTCGAACACGCCCGCGCTCAACTCGCGGCGCATCCAGAGGACCCCGCCGCTCGCCGCGCCGTGGCCCGGGCGGAGCGGATCCTCGCCAAGTCCCGCTACTACGACGAGGCCCGAGAATTCGCACGCCTCGTCTCCTCGACCTGCCAGCGCGAGGGCGAGCTGGCAGATTACGTCATTGTCACCGGCGGCGGCCCGGGCATCATGGAGGCCGGCAACCGCGGGGCTTTTGACGCAGGCGCCAAGTCGATCGGCCTCAATATCACCCTGCCTGCCGAGCAGCGGCCCAACCCCTACATCACGCCGGAACTCTGCTTTCAGTTCCACTATTTCGCCCTGCGCAAGCTGCATTTCTTGTTGCGCGCGCGGGCACTGGTGATCTTCCCCGGCGGCTTTGGCACACTCGACGAGCTGACAGACGCGCTCACGCTGCGGCAAACACGCCGTATGCAAGCCATTCCCATCGTGCTCTATGGGCGAGAGTATTGGCGGCGGGTCATCGACTTTCAGTATTTGGCAGACGAAGGCGTCATTTCGGATGCCGACCTGGAGTTGATCACCTACGCAGAGACGCCCCAGGAGGCCTGGGATGCGATCTTGCGCTTTCATCGTGAGGCCGCGGCCACGCCATGAGCCAGGATCGATCGGCAAGCGGCGTGCAGGGCGAAACTGCGGCTTGGGACGACTCGCGGCCTGTGGCGCTGATTACCGGAGCAGGCGCCCCGCGGATCGGCGCCTGCGTGGCCGATACGCTGGCCCAGCACGGCTATCGCCTCGCAGTGCACGCACGCAGCTCGCATGCGCAAGCAGAAGAGCGGGTGCGAGCGTATCAAGCCCAAGGTCTGGACGCCCTGGCGATAACGGCAGACCTGCGCAAGGAGGCGGACGTGGCACGCATGGTCGAGGTCGTACTGGCTCGGTTCGGCCGCATTGACGCACTGGTGAATTGCGCAGCCGTATGGCAACGCAAGCCGCTCGAGCAGGTTACGGCCGACGACGTGCGCTTGCATCTAGAGGTGAATCTGCTGGGAGCCTTTCTCTGCTGCCAACACGTTGGGCTTGCCATGGTAAGACAGCCTGGCGGGGGTGCCATCGTGAACCTGGGCGACTGGGCGGTGGTGCGGCCCTATCAAGACTACGCAGCGTACTTCCCCTCGAAAGGGGGCATCCCGGCGCTCACCCGGGCATTTGCGGTTGAGCTGGCCGGACGTAATCCCCGTGTGCGTGTGAACGCAGTGCTGCCAGGGCCCGTAATGCTTCCGCCCGATCTGCCGCAGCAAGAACGCGATGAAGCGATCGCCGGCACGCTGCTGAAGCGAGCAGGGTCGCCGCAGCACGTGGCAGATGCCGTGTTGTTCTTGTTGCGGCACGACTACATCACGGGCGTTTGTTTGCCGGTGGATGGGGGCCGGTCGATTGCGCCCTGAGTTCACATGTACCTTGCCGCGATCAGGTAGAGGTTCGAACAAGGAAGGCATCGTGGGGGACTTGCTTTGCAAGAAGACTGCATCGGGAGACTTGCCGCAAGCCCCGCCGGCGCCCATTGGGGCAGGTCGGCACCCAGCGTCAGCGGTCTGCCGCTTTGCAAGGCTGGCTGGTCCTGCGATAATCTTAAGTCAGGGGGCGTGGACGAGGTGTCGTTGGCGGTCCGGCGATGGTTCTCGGCTGGCGAGCGGCAGCCTGCGGCAGCAAGCTGGGATCACGAACAAAACGCCTGGTTTAGCTGCCTGCTGCATCTGAGGAGACATGCGTCCGGTGGGACTGACGAATCGTAGCGCATCTACCATCGTTGTCGGCCTATGGATCCTACTGCTGGCAGGGGCGTGCGGTTGCGCGCCTGCCGAGCTGGCGGAGACGAGCGTCGAGCCTGCTACTGAGGCGGCCTTTGGCCTTGACGAGCGGATCTACGAGGTACCCGCAGACGCCACGGCCGAGGAACTGGCCGAGTTCATCGACCGTATGAGGGCATTCCGACCCGGCACGGCCAACCGCGACGAACTGAACGAGCATCGCCGGCGCTCGTCGCTGGCGATTATCGAGGCGGCGGAGCGGCTGTTGGCCATGAAGCCTGACGCGGTGCTGGAAGAGCAGGCCCAAATGCGGCGGTTCGAGGCCCTATTCATGCTCGCCAAGTACGGGGACCAGAAGTCTGCGGGCAGGCTTCTGGAGCTGGCGGGCGACTTGCGCAGCCATCCGAGCCCAGCCGTGGCCGATATGGCCGCGCTGTACACGCTGACGCGCGGTGTGGAACAGCTCGCCAGTGCAGGGCTTTCTGCCAGCGAGCGGCAACGGCTTGTGGAGGAGGCAGCGGCCGAGCTGAGCAGCGAGAGCTTCGACCCGCGCATGGCGGATCTGGCCGTGGAGCTGACGCGTGCGCTTGAGCGTGCGGGCGACCGCGATCTGGCATTGAGCGGTGGGGAGCGTTTTTCAGCAATTCTTGGCACGCGTCCGGAGTACGCAGACCAATTCGATGCGCTGCAAGGCGCCATCCGCCGTTTGGGACTGTTGGGACGCAAGCTGCCCGTCCATGGGTTTCTTCCCTCGGGTCAGGCCCTGGATACCGCAAAGCTCGAGGGGAAGGTGGTGCTAATCGACTTCTGGGCTACCTGGTGCCGTCCCTGTCTGGAAGAATTGCCTCGGCTGCGGGGCTTGCACGAGATGTATCAGCCCCTAGGTTTTGAAATCCTGGGCGTGAGCCTGGACGAAGACCGGGACGTTCTGCGGTCTTTCCTAGCGGAACGCAAGCTGCCTTGGCCCGTGATTTGCGGCCGTACGGCGGCAGAGTCAGGTTTTAAGCACCCACTGGCCGTGGAATGTGGTGTGAGCGAGCTACCCACCACGGTGCTGCTCGACCGCGGTGGTGTGGTCGTTGCGGTGGACGTGTATGGGGAAGACATTGAGCGACGGCTGCACGGGCTGCTGAGCGCAGCCGCCCCTGCTGCGGCGGTGCCCGTTGCAGACTCCCAGCCGGTCGCAGACTCCCAGCCGGAAGCAGACTCCCAGCCGGCGGCAGACTCCCAGCCGGCGGCAAACGGCCCGACCGAGGCAGGCGGCCAGCCGGAAGCAAAGCGACAACCAGCGGTGGACGGCCAACCGGCAACAAGCCAGGGGGGCGAGGGAGACGCGCAAGCACTGCCTATTGGCGCCCCGGCGGCGGCCGACGAGTCGCAAGGCGGTCCTGAGACAGAACACGGCGAGAGTGAGGCTCCTCCTGACGTAAAAGAAGGGGCTGGGCAACCGGCTGCCGACCCGGGTGAGACCGCTCGAGATACGCCGGCAAACCCCTACCTGGCGCCACATCGCTACACGGTCGAAGAGCTGGCAGCATATCTCGAAAAGGCGCTGGCCAAGCCGAGGCGTGTACAGGAGCGGCCGGGATTCCTCGAGGCTGTGGTAGATGCCGCCGACCGCATTCTCGCCAGCGATGCGCCGGCGGAAATGAAGCTGGCGGCGCTCTTGGCCCGTTTTCGCGCCTTGCACGCTCTGGCAGATGCGGGTAATGCCTCTGCTGCCGAGTCGCTGGCCAAACTGGTCGACGCCTACACCGACGATTCGCGGCCGGAGGTCGCAGCGGAGGTGCGACTGCACCTGCTGGCACGCCGCGCGGCGCAGGCAGACGTCATGCCTCCGGATCAGTTGCCGCCACTGTTGGAAGAACTCAAGGCGTACTTTGCGGAAACAGAGCTGGAACACCGCCATCTCTCGTTGGCTTCGGCCACGGTCCATGCAATCAATCTGCTGCCAGACGCGGCTGCGGCGACCCGTTGGTATCGGGAGTTCGGAGAGCTGTTTGCGGCCAGCGAAGACCGGGAACTGTCTCAGTATGGCAAGAAGCTCCGCCGCTCAAAGGCCGCACGCTCCCTGGTCGGTCAAACCCTGGAGCTGGAAGGTACGGCCATCGATGGACGGGCCTTTTCTTGGCAAGCGTATCGAGGCAAGGTCGTATTGGTCGACTTCTGGGCCACCTGGTGCGGCCCCTGCCGGGACGAGTTGCCGAACGTGAAGCAGAATTACGAGCGCTGGCGGGAGCGCGGCTTCGAAGTGGTGGGCATCAGCTTGGATGAGGACAGAGAGAAACTATTGGCCTTTGTGGAGGCCCAGGACATCCCCTGGGTCAATCTGTTCGGCGATGGAGGCGCCCTCGGCTGGAACCACCCGATGGCGGTCAAGTATGGAGTGCGGGCCATTCCTCACACGTTCCTGGTAGACCGCGAGGGCAGGGTGATAGCGGAAGGTGTGCGCGGCCCGCAGCTCGGAGAGTGGCTCCAGCGCCTGCTGGGCGAACAGGCCGAGCCGTAACTGGGACGAGGCATCGACGAAGTTCGGCGTTTTATGGCAGCCAGCAGCAAGTGGATGGTGGATGCACGGGCGGAGGAACCGGTAGCACGGGTGGTTCGCCGTGCGCTGCGGGCGCGGTTGCAGGTGGTGGAGCGTCTGCTGCCGCGGGCAGCGTTTGAATCGGACCGCGACGTGGAGTACGTGCACCAGTTGCGGGTAGCCACTCGGCGGGTTATGGCCATCCTCTCGCTATGCGAGGACGCTTTGCCGCGCAAGCGCGCGCGCTGGTTTCGCCGCAAGCTGCGTCGCATGCGGCGCGCAGCGGGAGCGGCCCGCAATTGGGATGTCATGCTGGAGCGGCTCGCCGCGTATGCACGCACGTTGGAACCGTACCAGCAGGGCCTCTTGCAAGAGTGGGCGCGGAGTCGCAGGCAGCAATCTCAGTCGGACCTTGAACGGTTGGGTCGCAAGCTCCCGCCGCGCCGGCTTCGGGGCAAGCGCGCGGCCCTCGTACGCCGCGTCCGCTGGCGCGGGCCGCGGCCCGCCCCCTCGTTCGGCGCCCTGGCCCGCAGTGCCCTGTCTAGAGCGTACCAGCGGTTCTGTGCGGCTGCCGCCGTGGATACGACACAGCTCGAGGCGCTGCACGCCCTGCGTATCCGCTGCAAGCAGTTGCGCTACGCGTTAGAGGTGTTCGGAGCCGCGGCGGATATTGCTGTGCGCGAACGCGCATACCCACTGGTGCAAAAGCTCCAGGATCGGCTGGGAGAATTGAACGACTACGCCATGTCCTGCGAGTTGCTGGCCCCAGAATTGGAGGCGCCTTGTGGCAGCGAATTGTCGGCCGTGCTCCGAGCATTCTTGGCCGCGCAGCAGAGTGGACTCGCGGAGGCGCAAGCGGGCTTCGAAGCTTGGTGGAGCGGCGACGCAGCCCAGTTGCTGCGCGAAGCGCTGGCGCCGCTGGCGAATGAGGTCACGGTCAAGAGTTAGTTGCGAGGCCCGACAGGATGCCGCCTATGGTGATCGATGTCCGTGCCGCTGACGATCCGCGCGACGTGGTGCATCGCACCGTGCAAGACCTCGCGCAGGGAAGGTTGGTCGGCCTGCCCACAGAAACCTTGTACCACGCCGCCGCCAGCGCCCTTAGCGAAGCAGCCGTGGAACGGCTCGCTAGGGCGGCTGGCGTACGGCCGGATGCCAGGCTCGTGCTGGCCGTGCGCAGTGCCGACGAAGCCCTGGACTACATCCCCAACCTGTCCGGCACCGCGCTCCGCCTGGCGCGGCGTTGCTGGCCCGGCCCCGTGACGCTGGTTTTCTCGGACCACCATCCAGACAGCTTGCTGCGACAACTCAGCCCGCGCGTGCAGCAACTCGTCCTCCTCGAGGACGGCGTGGCCCTAGCCTGCTCTGCGCATTGGCTGCTCGGGCAGGTGTTACGTCTCCTGGCCGGGCCGGTGGTCTTAAGCGGCAGGCCTGCGGCGGAGGCAGCGACGGCCCAGCACTTCGCCCAAAGTGCGGCGGAGTTGGACCTGGTACTGGACGATGGGCGGAGCCACTACGGACAGCCGCCCACGGTGGTGCAGGCGTGTGCCGAGGGCTATCGCGTGGTGCGGCCTGGGGTCGTCTCGGAGCAGACGCTCAAGTACCTGGCGAGTACGGTGGTGCTCTTTGTGTGCACGGGAAATACCTGCCGCAGTCCCATGGCCGAGGCCTTGTTTCGTGCTGCCGCGGCGCGGAAGTTAGGGTGTTCTCCGGAGGAGTTGCAAGACCATGGGCTGTGCGTGATGTCTGCCGGTCTGGCGGCGCTGGCCGGGGGCCCGGCCAGCCCGGAAGCGGTGGCGGTGATGCAGGAGCGCGGCTTGAGCCTGGCGGAGCATGCCAGCCAACCGATCAGCGAGCGTCTTGTGCGGCAGGCGGATTTGATTCTGGCGATGACGCGTGGGCACCGAGAGGCATTGATCAGCCAATGGCCGAGCGCTGCGAAGCGTGTACACCTATTATGCCACGACGGTGCCGACGTGGCGGATCCGGTGGGGGGCACGCTGGACCAGTATCGCCGCTGTGCCGACCAGATTGCGCAGCAGCTTGCACCATGGCTTGAGCGGTTGCCAGTTCAGCCTTCAAGCGATAAACCGAGCTAAGGTGCCACCATGCGAATAGCCATTGGCAGCGACCACAGGGGCTTGCAAGTGAAGGACCGGGTAGTCGAGTTGGTGCGGCAGCTTGGCCACGAGGTGGTGGATTTGGGGACGCATAGTGCCGAGAGTGTGGACTATCCGGATATTGCCCGGCAGGTGGCCGGACCAGTGGGGCGTGGCGAGTTCGATCGGGGGATTCTCGTATGCGGCAGCGGCATTGGCATGGCGATTGCGGCGAACAAGCTGCCGGGGGTGCGTGCGGCCCCGTGCCACGACGAGTTTTCGGCCGAGATGAGCCGCCGCCACAACGATCTGAACGTGCTCTGTTTGTCGGCAGACATGTTGGGGGCCCGGCTGATCGACCGCATGGTGGAGATTTGGCTGAACACCGAATTCGAAGGGGGGCGGCATGCCCGCCGCGTCGAGAAGATCCTTGCCTTGGAACGCGAGTTTCTCGGCCAGGGGCCAGACAGTCCCTCGTGCGGCTAGGCGTTTCGCGCAGCGGCTGCATCGCTCAGCGGCTTGCGCGGCGCCGGGGCGCTGACGTTCGATCCCCCTCCCTTGCCGACACCGAGGCTGCGGCGCCGGGCGCTCGCATGCCAGCCCGCCCTTGCAGCCCGCACGCCAGACAAACACAATACTCCCTTTGCCTGCCCCAGACGCGAGCACAAGAATGGCTGAGAACCCCACCGTCATCCTCAGCGGTTTTGCCGACGAGGCCGCCAACCAGAAAACGGCCGTCCAGCAGTTCTGCGCCTTTGCTGCCCTGGGGCTGCAATACTACAGCCTGCGGTTCATCGATGCCGGCAATGGTATCAAGAACGTCATGCAGCTTACTCTTAAAGAGATCCAGTATCTTCGCCACCTGGAAGACGAGTATGGTCTGAACGTAGCATCCATCGGATCGCCGCTGGGCAAGGTCAAGCTGCTGGACGTGGAAGACGGCACGAAGAACGCTTACATCCCCTTCAAGAAGTATCTGAAGAACGAGGTACAACGGGCGTGCGAGCTGGCACACGCCTTTGAAACCAAGTTGATCCGCGGTTTTTCGTTTTATCCGCCCAAGGGTGCCAATCCGTGGGACCATCTCCCTCAGGCGGTTGAGCAGCTTGGCGCCATTGCCGAGGCCTGCCATCGCTCGGATCTGACGTACGGCCTGGAGATCGAGGCCAACCTGGTCGGACAGACGGGCGAGCTGATGCGAGAGATCCACCGCCAGGTCAACCACCCGGCGCTGGTGCTGATCTTCGACGCGGCTAACATACTCTGCCAGGGCTACACGTCGGCAGAGGTATTCGATCAGTACCAGATGATGAAGCCGGGCCTAGGTTGGATGCATATCAAAGACTACCGTCATCCCCGGCCGCCCCGGCGGCAGGGGCACGTCGATGAAGATGCCCTGCGGAACTTCGTGCCGGCGGACATGGGCCATGCTGCACACGAGATCATCTTGCGAGACTTCCGCGAGCATATCCCCAAGTTGCACCAGCGGCTGCACCGCCGTGGCATCCCGGGAGTGTTTCTGGACCTGGAGCCGCATGTGAAAGGCGGCGGGCAGTTCGGGGGCTTCAGCGGGCCGGATGGCTTCGGTGTGGCCCTGCGGGGCCTGTGCCGCGTGCTCGATTACGTGGGCATCGGCTACCGGCTGCGTGACTTTGAAGACATTCGCTGTGCCCGAGGCTTCTAAAGTCATGGCGGCCGAGTCCGGCTTTGCGAGCTTGCGGGTGGCGGCCTTCGAAAGCCGGCGGGCCGAGGAGATGGCACGGTTGATCGAGCGGCACGGGGGCGTGCCGTTTGTCAGCCCCTCCATGCGCGAGGTGCCGCTGCAAGAAAACGCAGAGGCGATCACGCTCGCTCACCGGCTGCTGGCCGGAGAGATCGACGTGGTGCTGCTCCTCACCGGCGTGGGGACGCGGCACTGGCTGGCGCAGGTCGAGCGGCACGTTGGCCGCCAGCGGTTCATCGATGCACTGGCCGACGTGGTCACCGTAGTCCGCGGCCCCAAGCCTGCCGCTGTGCTCAAAGAATGGGGAGTGGAACCCACGCATCGCGTGCCCGAACCCAACACCTGGCGCGAGCTGCTGCGCACGTTGGACCAACACGTCCCGGTGGCGAACCTCACCGTGGCCGTGCAAGAGTACGGCCAGCCCAACATCAGCCTGCTGGCGAACCTTGAGGCACGCGGGGCGAGGGTGCTGCCCCTCAAGGTGTACGCCTGGGATCTTCCGGCCGACACGTCGCCGCTGCAAGAAAACCTGCGCGCCCTGGCCGCCGGCCAGCGCGAGGTGGTTCTGTTCACATCGGCGCATCAGGTCGTCAACGTGCTGCGCATCACCCAGCAGATGGGCCTGATGGAAGACGTGCTGCGCCGCTTCCAGCGCCTCGTGGTGGGATCGATCGGCCCGACTACAAGCGAGATGCTGCGCGACTGCGGCCTGCCGGTGGACATCGAGCCTGAACACCCCAAAATGGGTCAGCTTGTAGCAGCGACCGCCGCCCAGGCACCGGCGATTCTGGCTCACAAGCGCGGCCCCCAGCCAGTGCTCACGACGCCTCCGCCTGCCGCCGAACCCGAGCAAGAACCGCCGCTTGCGTCCCCGGTACCGCCTGAGCAATCCAGGGCAGCAGCAGACCCAGCCGCGGCACAGGGCACAGGCATGAGCCTCTTAGTGCGTGCTTGCCGCGGCCTGCCAACTGAGCGTACGCCCATCTGGTTGATGCGCCAGGCAGGCCGCTATCTCCCTGAGTACCGCACGTTGCGTGCCCGGCTAGGCTTTCTCGAACTCTGCAAGAACCCGCAGTTATGCGCAGAGGTGATGATCTCTGCGGTCACGCGGCTGGGGGTCGATGCGGCGATCATCTTTGCCGACCTGTTGCCAATGCTGGAGCCTATGGGGGCACAGCTCGAGTACCGTGGCGGCGACGGGCCGGTGATTCACAATCCCATTCGTAGTGCCGCGGACATTGACCGCCTTGTCGAGCTTCAGGGCCCAGAGCTGCCCTTTGTGTACGAGACGGTGCGGCTCACGCGTGCGGGCTTGCCGACCGACATCGCGGTGATTGGCTTTGCCGGTGCGCCCTTTACGCTGGCGAGCTATCTGATCGAGGGGGGAGGCAGCCGTCACTACCAGCACACCAAGCGGTTGATGCACAGTGACGAATCGGCTTGGCACGCCCTGCTGGGCTGCCTGGCGCGATCTGTCTCGCGCTACCTGCTGGAGCAGGTTCGGGCCGGTGCAGAAGTGGTGCAGCTTTTCGATAGCTGGGTGGGCTGCCTAGGCCCCGACGACTACCGCCGCTTCGTGCTGCCGCACACGCGTACGGTGCTAGAGACACTTGGGCCGCACGTACCAACCATCAATTTTTTCACCGGCAATCCGGCACTCGTCGGTCCTGTATCCGAGGCGGGAGGTTCCGTCGTAGGCATCGACTGGCGCATACGGCTCGACGACGCATGGAAGCAGTTGCAGCCCGGCCAGGGTATTCAGGGGAATCTCGACCCAGCCGTCTTGCTCACCACGCCCGAGGTCGTGCGGAAGTGTGCAAAAGAAATTCTGCGCCAGGCGGGCGGACGCTCGGGCCACGTGTTCAATCTTGGCCATGGCGTGCTGCCCGAAACGCCGCCCGAGAACGTGCGGTTGCTGGTAGACACCGTGAGGGAACTCAGCACACGCGGGTAGTTGCGGTTTGGCGAATGCGAGTGCCGCTGCACTGCGCTGGTAGGTTTTCGGGGCACCAAGCCCCGTGCGGCTGCCCCATGCATGCGCTGCGGCCTCCGCTGGATTTGCCCCGCGCGGTGCGTCCCTTACACACGATCGTCCCGCACCCACGCGAGACTAGCAGTGACATCCCCTCCCACTTAGAAGGCTCTACCTGTCCCTTGGGTCTGTATTTCCCATCGTGCACCAACTGGCCAGCCGAGACTGACGAAACAACGAATGGCGCACCAAGTAGGGCGAGGTCAAAGGCGGGCGGCCGTTCGACAAGGGCACACTGTACGCGCTGCTCACCGACCCGCTTTACGTCGGGAAATCGGGCATAATGCTGACCTGTTTCAGACGGAGCGCGAAGGCATCGTCGCTGCCGAGGTCTTCGAGAACGTTCAGGCACACTGCAACGCAATAGTCGCTCGGACGGCGATCTGGTACGTAACCGCCACGAAGCCTTGGTCAATGGGTTGCAATTCGGCAAACGTTGCGGCCAAGCCATGTCCCACAGTCTCACCTCCAAAAGCGAGCGGCGCTATCGCTGCTACACCTGCACGCGGGCAATTATAACGGGCGGAAGGCTGGCCCATTCGGCTCGCTGCCGACCGCAGAGATCGAGCGGGTAGTGGTGGACCAGTCATGGCATCTCCGCCGATCCCAACCTGCGTGCGGAAGTCTTGCGCCAGGCCCAATAGCAGTTCGACACCGAGTTTGCCGAACGGACCGCGGAGCAGTGCGCGTCGGTACGCGAACCTGCGTGGCTCCACGCCGAGTTCCGTAAGCTGGCCGTTGATGGCCCAGCGAAGGGCTGGCTCCAACCCGCCTTGCCGAACTCCACCAGCGCATTGGCCAGGCCGAAGCGGCTCGGCGAACTCTGCCATCGGGCCGAAGAGCACCAGCGCGATCAGTCGGACGCTGACGACATCGACGTTGCTTTCGCGGACTTTGGCAACATCTGGCACTCCCTGAGTCCATTCGAGCATGCCCAGGTGCCGCCTCTCCTGCTCGGACGAGTCGATTTCGATGTCCCCGACGGCACGGTCGCAGTATCGTTTCATCCCATGGCCATCAAGACCTTGGCACGTCAGAAGCTCGCAGGCGAGCACGACCGCCGTGAAAATAACAGGTCTTCTTCAGGTGAATCGGCAATGGTTCATACGTAGTTGGACTGGTCAGGCTGCAATCGGAACGATTCCTCCGCGTCACACGGACCTAGATCGATCTTGCGGCGCTTACCAGCCTCCGTTCCATCAGTTCATTCGACGGAGACGCAGTGCTGCTTCGCCTGGGTATTCATGCCTACACCCTGGGCATCGCCTACGAGTTCGACCCCCTACTTCGGCCGGTTTATTTCACGCGTTGATGCGCGAATGGCTAAGAATGGCAGATTGCTGCGGCACGGCTCGAAGAAGGGCACATGGTATGCGCGGCGCGGGTAAAATAACCGCTTGCGGTAACCCCATAACCGAGCGCGCATATCTTAACGGCACGCCGATTCGTCACCAAGGCAATGGGCTGCCTACGTACGTCCGCCCAAACATGCGGGCGACGCGAAACACGACGCGGGCGTGCCAAGAATGGCGCCCAAACTTCCCGATATCAGGAGCTGTCGATAATCCCCGAACAATGCAGGCTTCTTGCCGAGATCGACTTCGCCTTGTCGGCGATCAACGATGCATGCGCTCCAGAGAACAACATCACGACCCGCGTTGAGAGCGGCCACTTTTCGCTTGTGCAGGTTTGGTGGGCGAGACGGCCGCTCGCATCTTGCCGTGCGCTGCTGCCGACCCTCTTGCTACCCGATCCCACCGATTCGCACTGTCCGGGGTCATTCAAGACGGTTGCCACAAGGGAACTCCAGCCGTTTCGAAAGGCGGGCCTTCCGACCTCGATCTGATGCTCGCCCTTCTGGCATGCGTCGCCGAACTTGCTGAATGGAACCTCGTGAACAAGGGAAGCTACGTCTCGACGGCCTGGAAGCTGATTCAGGCGCCGCACGTCACCACGCCACACCACTTCGACCCGTTTGCCGGCGGTGGCTCGATTCCCATGGACGGGCTCCGCCTCGGCCGCGAGGTGACCGCATCGGAACTCAATCCGGTCGCCTGGTTCCAACTCAAGATCCCCCTCGAACGGTGTGCCCGAAGGGGATCGGAACTTGCCGATCTCTTCGAAGAGTGGTCGGAGTGGGTCCTGAAGCAGATGGAGCAGCGGCTCAAGGAGTACTACCCGGTCCACGCCCACGGGCGCAAGCACCTCGCCTTCCTCTGAGCACCTAACCGTCCACCGATACCATTTTTCACGGCTTTGTTTGGATCGCGTGCCGGCGCGCGAGGACGCTGGCACGCGCGGAGCTGCGAGCCTGGCACGGCCAAGCGATCTAGCAAGGCGGCGGGCGTCGGCGGATTGGCTACTGCACTTTAAGCCAAGCGCATGACCGTCTACGCGTGGTGCCGTGAGCAGCAAGATTGGGTATCCGGCCTTTCCTAATGTCGCGTCACTCGGGTCGCTCGCGGCTGCGGCAGAGCGGAGCAAGGTCCCCCGCTCTGGAGTGCGGTGACTTGGCACCCCTGTGATAGGATCTACCAACCGTGTTACCTGTCGCTGCGCCCTTTCGGTGCACGAACGCTCGGAACTGCGCAAACATCGGAATACGCTATTACCCTCTAACTGCCCCCAAGACCGCGCAAAAGGGGCCGAAAAGGCGCTAGGCCCCCCTTTTGGCTTGGAGCGCGGCGCACGGGACGCAACCGCGGCCGGATCTAGGAACATCGGGCGAGCCTGGAACGGACGACGCACGCCGGGGGGCGCATTAGATGAGTCGCAGGGCGCTGCCGGCCGGAGGAGCCGCCGGAGCGCCCCGATACTCTGCACTTTCGATGAGGGCCATTTGGATTTGCCGGTAAGACGCCCCGGCACGCAACTGCGCAACCCACCATGCCAGGCCGTCGGCATCGGGCTCGCGCTCAAGATACTGCCGGTACCAGGCGGTCACGAGATTGCGATGATTCTCCTCGCTGCGAACAAAGCCCAACACCACCTGCTCGCGCGCGGCGGCGCGGCGGTCAAGCAGGTCTACCCAGTAGGCGAGCCCGGCCGGTTCGGGTTCGCGCCCAAGCAGGCGGCGGTACAGCTCTGTCACCCAGCCGGCGTGGGTAGCACCAGCGCTTGCAAAGAACTCGGCAGAAGCGGCGATGCCGGCGATTACAAGTTCGGGGCCGCCCGTGCGCCGCCACACGTCTTTCCACCAGGCGAGTCCCGCCGGCTCTGCTTCGCGCAGCAGGAACTGCCTGTACATCGCGCGAATGATGGGGTCGAGACGCTCGTCGCTTTCAAAGATGCCCGATGCGACCGCGCCGTACGTAGCTCCTTGCCGCAACTTTTCCAACCAGTACAAGAGACCGGTCTCCTCGGGCTCGCGCTCTAGCACCTGTACGTACAGCTTACGGATGACGGCGGCCTGTTGGCTCAGCAGGCGTACTGCGGTCGCTGCGCTGCCGCCGTGCCCATCGTCGGCACGGTATACAAACCAGTCGAAGCCTGCGAAGGCCGGGCCCGGGATGTAGCTGAAGCTGCCATCTGAGGCGACCGCCACGGTTCCACCCTGTGCGGCCTCGATCTGCAAGGCGACGAGCGGTTCGCCATCGCCGTCTGTATCGTTCGCCAACAACCCCATGTCGGCAGGTACCTGAATGACCCCACTGCCGAACAGATAAACATCCACCGCAGCCTGCGGAATGGCGTTGCCCGGTTGGCGGACGGTAATTACCACGATGTGGTCTGTGTAGGCACCTAACAAATCGGTCGCACGCACGATCACCTGTGCCACGCCACTTCGCCCCTCTGCAAAATCGAGCACCAGCCAGCCGCTATCAACCGAGTCCGTAATGATTGTGGCATTGTCGTTGCGTACCAGAGAAAAGCTCATCCGGTCGCCTGCCGCCTCATCCGGGTCGTCGAAGACGACATTCAGGTCGAACGAGGCGTTGGGCGCCGTGTCGGCAAACGTAAGCGGTCCCAGCGGCGCCGCCACGGCTGGCGGCTGATTCGGCCGCGGAGGGAAAGCGAAATTCACCATCGCCTGGCTCAAGCCAGAGATGAAGTCCACGGCCACGTTTTCCGTCACGCTCGCCGTGGCCGAGGCCGTACCCTCGAAGCCGCCTCCAGAGGCCGTCACCGTGTATGTGCCCGCCGGCACCTTGATCGACCAGCCTCCGGCTGCGTTCGTGGCTGTGCTGAATGCGCCCGCAACGACCGTAACGCCGCCCAGCCCCTCGCCCGGGTCGTAGCGAAGGTTGCCGTTACCGTCGCGAAAAACAACGCCGGTCAAGAACGTATCGGTCGGGCTTGAGCGCGTGGCATGCACCACCCAGTAATTGCGGTATAGAGACGAAGAGCTAAAGCCGTGCCCCACGCCGATCTCGCGATTCTCGCGATTGAACTCGTCGATCCCCAGCAAGTGATTGCGGTGGCCTGGAGGCGACACGCCCGGGTCTTCTATGAGCAGCGCCAGCGGCCCAGCCGCCGTGCTGTAAAACGTGCCCGCCGCGATCGACTCGATGTAATTGGCATTGCTTGGCCATGAAGCCGGCAGGGCATAGCCGTGGTCGCGGGCCATCTTGTTCGGCCAGTCACCCGTAACCTGGCTCTGGTGGCCAAAATAGTTGTGCGCCGCCATCTCCTCGGCGTGAAAGCCTGCCGAGGCAAATAGGCTTGCGTTGATTGCCAGCGGCGGCCGCCGCGGCGCGTAAGAAAGATCTACGTTGAGCCCTGCCTCCTGCTGATATGCTACCGGGTCATGCCGAGCCCGATTGAGCAGGTAGACGAAGTATTGCTCCTGGGCAGATACCGAGAGAAGCACACGCTCTTCCAGCGGTTCTACCCGCAACCATCGGTGCCGGCGCGGAGACCGCGGCTTTGTTTGCAACATGGCATAGACTCGGCTGCTGGCCCCAATGCCAGAGTATCGCAAGCAGCGTGCATGGGCAATCAGACGAGCGTGTGGCAAGCCTGATTGAACTACCTCGATGCTGCACTACAGGCGTTCTACCCTCGGCTCCGAGCGCGCCGCACGTTTACCATTCGGGACCGCCGGAGTCCCGACGCCCGCGCATTCTGGGACCGCCGGCGTCTCGCACGCGAGCGGATCCGCTGGCCTTAGCCCCACGGTGCTCTGGCCGGCTTTTATGGGGCCCGAGTGCCTGCTCGGCGGTTGCTATCCCCCAGGAGGCCGCGGCGGCCCGAAGCCGGGCGGCGCAGGCATCAGGCTGCCCAGGCCATCACGTAGTTCTTCCTCGTCCAACATGCCGTCGCCGTTCTTGTCCCACTTTGCAAACAGACGCTCCATACCCTTGGCGAACTCGGGCTCTGAGATCGTGCCGTCTCCGTCCGTGTCGAGGCGGTTTTTCAGCGGCCCGGCGAGCATGCCAGCGGGCCCGCCCGGGGGGCCGAAGCCTGGGCCAAAGCCCGTGGCAGGCACGTATCCCTTGCCTTTGCCGGCGAGCTGCTTTGCGGCCGAATCAACGCGCTGCCTCACGAACTCTTCTACAGGAGGGGCCGCTGCAAACGGGCCGCCTGGCGGGCCAAAGCCGAAAGCTGTGTCTCGCCGCTGGTCGGCTGCCTCGCGGTCTCGCACAACAAGCTGGCCGAGGTGCTGGTCAAGTAGTGCAATGTCTCGCAGCAGCGCGTCGGGGCCAAACGCCCCATCGAGTATCTGCCGCAACTCCTGGCGGTACGCCTGCCTGACCTCTGGCATGGCTAACAGGCGGTCTATCAGCTTATTCTCGCCCACATGGGGATGTTCGATGCTCAGGTCGGCCAACTGTTCCGGCGAGCCGAAGATGAAGAACGCCCCGAATGCCAGGTCCAGGTCCCAGGGGATAAACGTGAACCGGCCGCTACTGGGCACGAGATACAAGTAGTAGTTGTGCCCCAGTCCGATGAATCCATCGAGGCTGGCAAGCATGGTGTTTACGGCGAGGAACCGCAGAAAAGCGGGTACGTCGAGATAATCGTGGATTCTCTGGCGAAACTCTGCCTCGTCTGCCCTGTTTACGAGGCGGGTCAACTCCACAAGCCGCCGCCAGCCCTGCTCGTCGTCGCTCCCGCCGCGCTGGTTGTACGGCCCCTTGTATGCTTCAAGATCGTCTCCAAAGTATGGCAGCCCTCGGATGCCCTCGGGCTTGAGCAGCAGGCCGCTGCCGTCTCCAAAGTGTGCTTTGAGAAATCGCTTGTCCACCTGCTCCACAATGGTGTACAGGCCTAAGTACTCGCGATCATAGCGGCCCGGTACGGTGAGCCACACCTCTGCAAAGGCGGTGCGGGGAGCTGCAACCCCGGCCGCACGGAACACGGCATATGCCAGCGCCTCTCGAACCTTGGTGGGATCCATCGCACCGCTATTCAGATTGAGCTTGGTGAGCCCGCCGTATGAAAGCCGACCGTCGAAACGGTCAAAGTCGATCTTGAACGACCGCTTCAAGGCACGGGCAGAGATGAGGTAGGTGCCGTTCCCTTTGTAGCGCAGGCCTACGTTCCGCAGCCGCTCGCCGGCAAGTTCCACATCCGCAGGAACGTAGTCGAATTCAAATCCGAACCGGCCTGCACCAAAGTCGGCACTACCGGGCGGGGGGCCTGCCCTGCCGCCTGGGCCGCCCGGACCGAATGGCATGACCGGCGCCGGCGGCTCCATGGCCTGATAGTTCTCAGGCGTAACCGTAATATGTACTGCATGCACGGCGGTGAGGCCGAATAGCCCACCCCCGGCCGTCACATCTTGCGATTGGGCCTGACCGGACCGCGGCAACAGGCCACCGGCAGCCGCAGCAAAGCTAATGAATAATGCAGCCGCTGTGCGGAATAGGCGTCTGACCATTTGAGCTACGCTCCAAAACAGTTGAGGCCGCTCGGTTGCGCGTCGGGCAAATCGCCGAGGCCGCCCGCACGATCGACCCTGCGGCATGCCATTTTGGCCGCCAATCGATCACTCGCTGACGGACCATAGCGCCCGGCGGGTGATGCGGGCCCTGTGCCGAGCAGGATGGCGCACATGCTACCAGGTGACCGCGGGGCAATGCCAGCTTACGGCTTGGTGCTGGATTGTGCGTGGCGGCACGGCTAACCCGGGAGATGTGGCGCGCACATCGACTTTATATGCGAGTTTTCTGCTGCCGCAGTGCCGAAGACAGGATTTGAACCTGCACGCCCTTAACGGGCACTAGACCCTGAATCTAGCGCGTCTGCCAATTCCGCCACTTCGGCAAGCTACACCTGCCATTTTATAAGGACTTCTGGGCCAGAATTCAAGGCGGGCGTGCCATGTGTGGTTGATGACCCGCGCTCCAGAATTGCGGCTGGCACCTCAGGTGTGGCGGCCGAGGCTGTCGCCGCAAGCGGGGTTATCAGAGTTGATGCTGTGGAGGCGCCAAGCCAGTCGCTGTCCGGTTATGGTCCGGTGCACGGGGTCAACGCCGGGCAGCTCATACTCGGCTACGCGAGATCAGCGATGCGGTGGCCCGAAAGGGTGCACGCGGGTAGAATCAGTTCACAAGGGGCGAGAGTCACCTCCGAGGAGGCTGGCCGTTCTGGCCAGAGAGGCGATGCAGGATGATTTCGAATCACGTGTGCGGGCCGTTTTCAAACTGGGGAATGGGGCTCCGCTTCCGCCGGCCGATGAAGAGGCTCATATCGTCTGGCACGAGTATCTTTCTAGCCACCTTGTTTTTCCCTTCGAGGCCGAGTACTGCGAAGACGCGGGCCACTTGGCAGAAGAGCGATTTCCCATCGTCGTCGAGCGCCTGCTTGGCCCTGAAGACGGAAGCTGGTGGGACGAGCTGTACGGCCTCTTGTGCGAGGCCCAACACAAGCGGCAACGCGTGAGCCTCCCGCTGGCTGAAGTGCACGCCACCGGCCGCAGCCCCAACCGGGTGCCGTTGGGCGACTACGCCCAATGGCTCCGCCTTGCACGGTAATGCCCATGATTTGGCACCTGCTGTCCACCTACGCTTTGCCGGTCCTGTTGTTGGCGGCGGCGGCCACACTCTTTGCTGCGTGGGTAGCCTGGCTGGCAGAACGCGGTCGCGTCGGTTCCGATGTGCGTCCGACTGAGGGGGCCGGCCCGCACGCCGTGCGCCCCCCGGCCGCCCGCCCGCGTCTTACCGAGCCTCACTCTCGCCGCATGCTGTGGGGCATCCGACTGGCCGTACTGGCATGGGGAACCGTGCTGGCAGCGGGGGCATACCGCCTGAACCACAATCCGTGGCGCATCGTGATGGTACTTGGCTGCGTGCTCGCCTTCTTGGGGCTGTGGAGCTGGTTGACCGCCGCCGCCGACCGCAGGAAGGCTGCCTCGGCGCTCGCCGACACGCAGTGGCAGGATCAAACGGCTAGCGAAGCGCCTGCGGGCCAGAGGTCGGAGGTCAGCAACTAATGGTGCGGCACCTGCCTGCCTCGCGTCAGGCAAAAAAGGCTCACGGGCACCCCAGGGCTGTGAGATAAGTGCCCAATGATCCGACGTTTCAGGAGATGCTGCCGTAGGTGCCAGTTTCACGGTGGGCCTGGTTCTCTTGCGTCGGGCAATTGGGGGCCACGCGTCTTAGGTTGCCCGGAGGGCCACGTGCTATAAGATTAAGGTGTGCTCGATCTTAGAGCGCTGGAATCGCGTTTCGATCGTAAGCGGGGCGTGTCGCCCTTGGAGGTAGGCAGCGGGCGGGAGAGCAAGCGATGAGCCAAGTTCAATCGACCCCAAGGCCCGTGGGCGCCGGTGCACGGCCCGGGACCGGCAGCCTGTCGATCGGCGAATACCTTATTCGCCGGCTTCAGGAGCACGGGATCCGCGACGTGTTTGGCATACCTGGGGATTACGTCTTGGGGTTTTATTCGATGCTGGAGCACAGCCCGCTGCGAGTGGTGGGCTGCTGCCGGGAGGACAACGCCGGGTTTGCCGCAGACGCCTATGCGCGCATCAACGGCATGGGCTGTGTTTGCGTCACTTATTGCGTGGGCGGCCTGAGTCTGTGCAATTCGATCGCCGGGGCTTATGCCGAGAAGAGCCCCGTGGTGGTGATTAGCGGTGCGCCTGGTCTGCGAGAGAGGTACAAGAACCCGCTGCTGCACCACAAGGTGCGAGATTTTCGCACGCAGCTCGAAGTATTCGAGAAGTTGTGCGTGGCTGCGGTGGAGCTTTCGGATCCGACCGTGGCGTTTCGCGAGATCGACCGGGTGCTCGACGCGTGCGAGCGGTACAAGCGGCCGGTGTACATTGAGCTGCCCCGGGACATGGTGAAGGTGGTTCCGAACGTTCCCTACGAGTACCGGCGTTTACAGCCGAGCAGCGATCCGGACGCGCTGGCCGAGGCGGTGGCGGAGGCGGTGCGGATGATCAATCAGTCGCACCGGCCGGTGATCTTGGCTGGCGTGGAGCTGCACCGCTACGGTTTGCAGGACGATTTGCTGGCGTTTGCGGAGGGATCGCGGATTCCGATAGCAGCGACCATGTTAGGCAAGAGCGTGGTGCGGGAGACGCATCCTTTGTATGCGGGCTTGTACGAGGGCGCCATGGGCCGCGAGGAGGTGACGCGTTTTGTCGAAGAAAGCGACTGCTTGATTCTGCTCGGGGCGCTGATGACGGACATCGACCTGGGTATTTACACGGCCAACCTCGATCCGGCGCGATGCATCTATGCCACGAGCGACGAACTGCGAATTCGGCACCACCACTACCACGACGTGCTGCTGGAGGACTTTCTGCGTGCGCTGACTGCGCGGCGGCCCCAACCCCCGGAGCGCCCGCTGCCGTATAGCCTGGCCGACGAGCGGGGCCGCTTCGAGCTTGTACCCGAGGCCGAGATCACCATCACCCGGCTGATGGCGCGGCTGAACGAGTCTTTAGATGACCGCACGATTGTGATCTCGGATGTGGGAGACGCGCTGTTCGCCGCCAGCGATTTGACGACGCATGGCCGCACGGAGTTCATCGGCCCGGCGTACTACACGTCGATGGGCTTCGCCGTGCCGGCGGCAGTGGGGGCCGGCGTGGCCAGGCCAGACATGCGCACCGTGGTCCTGGTGGGAGATGGGGCGTTTCAGATGACGGGAAACGAGCTTTCTACCGTCGTCCGGCACGGCTTCCACACCATTGTGATTGTGCTGGACAATAAGGGGTACGGCACGGAGAGATTCTTGCATCCCGGAGACTTCAACGAGATCCACCCCTGGCACTATCACCGGCTGCCGGCCGTGTTGGGCGGCGGGCGCGGGTACGAGGTCCGCACCGAGGGAGAGTTCGACCGGGCCCTCTCGCGTGCGTGGGACGACGTGGGCCAGATGAGCCTGATACAGGTTCACCTGGCACGTACAGACCGCAGCAAGGCACTTGACCGCTTGGCCGAGCGGCTGAGCAAGCAAGTCTGATTGGAGCGCATCCGACTCTCCCATTTCCTGGCACTTCATGCGGCGGGCTGCGAACTATTGGTTTTTGCAAGCCATGGTGCTCCGTGCCCCAGCCGCATTAGCCCGCAGGGGTTACTCGTTCTAGCTCAGCGCAAGGGTAGCGGCGCCCCGGCTACTGGCGCCAACCCCGGGCACGCACGCCACCTTGGGTACACGCGCCGCCCTAGGTACCTAGCTTGGCAAGATGCACCAACGATCCTATTCTCATGGTGCCTTTCCCGTTAGTCGGTGGGAACATGTCTCGCAACCCGCTCGCTCGACCGCTGGCCAAACTGCTGGGCGAGGTAAGGGCCTGCCGTGCCTGTGAGGCAGTGCTGCCGCTGGGACCTCGACCAGTACTGCGAGCGCACCAGGATGCGCGCGTGCTGATCGTGGGTCAGGCACCCGGCACGCGCGTGCACGAGACGGGCATTCCCTGGAACGATCCCAGCGGAGATCGCTTAAGGATGTGGCTGGAGGTGGGTCGGGAGGAGTTCTACGATGAACACCAGTTTGCCATCATTCCCATGGGCCTGTGCTACCCGGGCAAGGGCCGCTCGGGCGACCTGCCGCCACGGCCGGAGTGCGCCCAGCTTTGGTTGAAGAGACTTTTGGAACAGCTTCCCAACCGCCGGCTCACGCTGTTGGTGGGGCATTACGCCCAGGCATACTACCTGGGAGAGAGACGCAAGCCCACGCTGACCGAGACCGTGCAGGCTTGGCGCGAATACTTGCCGGAATTCTTGCCGCTGCCGCACCCTTCTCCCAGAAACCTGCTATGGTTGCGCGAACATCCGTGGTTTGAGCAGGAGGTTATTCCCGCGTTGCGTGCCGCGTGCCGCAAGGCGCTGGCCGCCCGGCCGCGCCGCCGATTCCGGTGTTCTAAGCATGCTACTGCTTGGCACGCAGTGACAAGTAGAGCGCTACCTGCCCCCTGACTTCGCTGCTTGAATACGGCCGAAGGGAGTTGTTTCTGGTTCACCAGGCTTGCCTCTGCCCGCACGCAACGAATGGCCCCCTTGGATCCTGCAGCAGGCAGGCGTAAGGGACCTCGCCCCCTACGAGCATCTTTGGTCTGGGGCAGGCTGCGAGCTTTGCGGCTCACGCCACTTGGCAGAGAACATACGGTCCCTTCGGAATAACAGCCAGGGTGGCACTTGGTCCATACGTACGCAGGGCGTCGGCCACGGCTGTCTCAACAGTTGGTGCCGTTTCGACGAACAACCGCGCGAGCGTCTCAGGCGGCAGCCCATCGCTTACGACCTTGACCCGGGCCTTGCGGCGGACCTTTGCCAGTTCTTCGAGCTGCCACTGGTCCATCACGAAGTAGTCCTTGCCCAGAATCCGCTCGAGAAACACGTCCAAGCTGGGATTCTCTTCGAATAGGCGGCTGAACTCTGGGCTGCCGATCCCCTCGCTCAATCCGGCTGCCAGGACAATGGTGCCTCCCTCCTTGACAATCGGGAGCGCGCCGGTCAGTCCCTTGATCGCCTGATAGAACGTGGTGTCCAGCGGATAACCCGCCGCACTGGTGACAACGACGTCAACCGGCTCCGGCACCGTGTCTGTCACCACGCCGCGTACAAAAGCCACCCCCTCCTCGAATGCCCGAATCATGTCGCCCGCCACAAACTTGAGCGGCCGCCGTTGGGCATCGATCACCGCATTGACGATGAAATCGCATCCAGCTCGCTGCGCAATCCAGGTGTTCTCTTCGTGTACGGGATTGCCTTCCAGCAAGCCGCAATCAGCACGAGGGTGCTCCAGAAAATCCGGCCCATGCCAGACCCGAACGGTCTCCAGCGCGGCCAGTCCCGGGCAGACCAGCTTGCGCCCGCCCGAGAAACCGGCCATCAAATGCGGCTCGATCAAGCCTGTGGTGATCTTCAAGTCCGCCGCCACATACCGGCTGTCGATCCAGATCGGCACGCCACGCGGGCTCTCGCCGAGATAGGTATGTTCCTCGAGGCACTTGCCGTGGTGCTGTTCCACGCGGTAGCCGTGCACAACCTCCGGCCCCAGCATCTCCAGCAGTTCTGCCTCAGTGCACTCGCGGTGCAGCCCGGTGGCGACGAGGATCGTGATCTTGTCCTGTGCCATGCCAGCCGCCTGGAGCACGGCGAGCAGCGGCGGCAGAATCGTGGTGTTGGGAACCGGCCGCGTGATGTCGCTCACTACTACGCAGGCATCTTGGCGGCCGCGCGCCAACGCTGCCAGCGGCCGGCTGCCCGTGGGTCGGGCCAGCACCTCGGCCACGGCACCCTGCGGGTCCGCCAGAGGTGCTGCCTCTTTGTAAGCCAGCACGCGCACCGGGCGGTCGTCGGGAAGCTCGACATCCAGGCCCGAGCGGCCGTACTCCAGCTTCACGCGCATCGGCCAGCCTCGCCTCAGCTCTTAGCTGCCGAGCCGGCCGTCTGCCCCGCCTCGCCCTCCTCCTCTTCCTTGCGCTTCTTTCTCTTTTTCATCGACAGCTTATAGACCCGCACCTTGGGCAGGCCGTAAGGGCTGTCTCCCTCTTTCCAGCGCTCGGCCGCCTGTAGGCGAGCGATGCGTTCTGCGCGAGTCAACACGCTGCGAGCGCGCACCAGGCCGGCTCGAAGCTGCAAACTCTTGTCCATGGTCATTGTTGCTTCTCCGCGTTTCGAGCCATGCAGTATAGCCCGTGCCGCGAGGGCGGAGCAAGGGATGCAGAAAACGGCTGTCAGGGGCGAGCGGCGACGGTCCGAAGAGTGTGCACTTCCCTGTGCCCGGCACCAGGTCGGCCAGTTTCACACCCAGCCGGTTGCGTTCAAACTGGCGTGCGTCCGCCAAGCAACCGGCTATTCGGGGAATACCGGCATGGAGAGGTAGCGCTCGCCCAGATCGGGCAAGACAACCACGATCAACTGCCCCGCAAACTCTGGCCGGCGAGCAACCTGCAACGCAGCCCAGGCCGCAGCACCGCTGCTGATACCGCACATCAACCCCTCGAGCCGAGCCAGACGCCGCGCGGTTTCGATGGCATCTTCCTCGGTAACCTGAATCACCTCGTCAATCACGTCGAGGTTCAACACATCGGGAATAAAGCCGGCACCAATGCCCTGGATGATGTGCTTGCCGGGCTTGAGGGGCAGCCCTGCGCGGCGCTGCGTGATCACCGGGCTATTGGCAGGCTCCACGGCGACAGAGTAGAGCTTCTTGCGGCTCTTGATCACCTCGCTCACGCCCGTAATGGTGCCGCCAGTCCCCACGCCCGAAACCAACACGTCGATCTGGCCTTCCGTGTCGCGCCAAATCTCCTCGGCGGTAGTCTTGCGGTGAATCTCTGGATTGGCCGGGTTCTTGAACTGCTGCGGCATGAAGTAGCGCGAGCTGGAGGCCACAATCTCCTCGGCCTTGCGCACGGCTCCCGGCATGCCTTCGGCCGCGGGCGTCAGAATGAGTTCTGCCCCCAGGGCCTTGAGCATGCGGCGGCGCTCGATGCTCATGCTCTCCGGCATGGTCACCTGAAGCTTGTAGCCGCGTGCTGCGCAGACGTAAGCCAGACCGATGCCTGTGTTGCCGCTGGTGGGTTCGATGATGATCGTGTCTTCCTTGATCAGGCCGTCCCGCTCGGCAGCGTCTATCATGGAGCGTGCAATGCGGTCCTTCACGCTCCAGAGCGGGTTCAGGTTCTCCATCTTGGCGGCCACGGTTGCCACACAACCCTCGACCATGCGGCGCAACCGCACAAGCGGCGTATTGCCGATGCAATGCGTGATCTCGTCATGGATGCCTTTGGTGGTAGCCGTAGCCATTGGGACCCTCGCTAGACGGATGTGCGTGCGGACGCGGCAAGTTCGCAGGTAACTCGGCCCGGACTGCCGGCGGGGCCTTCTGCGGACGGCCAAAGTATAGCCAGCGGCCAAAACGCGGGTCAACCGCGCGCCGGCCAATCAGGAGTCGGAGTGCCCTTCCGAAAGGCTGAGCACGTATTCTTCGAATCTGGCCCGCCGCTTTTTCGCGGGCACGGCGGCGAACATCAGCCCGAGCACGTTCTGAAAGCGCCGCGGCCGGATGCGGTAGTAGTTGTGCTTCCCTTCGCGTCTCACGGCGACTAGGCCGGCCTCGCGTAGTAAGCCCAAGTGGTGGCTCACGCCCGGTTGGCTCTGGTCCAGTGCCTCGCATAAGGCGGCAACGTGAAGCTCGTGCGCGCATGCCAGGTACAGCAGGATGCGCACACGCGTCTGGTCGGAGAGAAGCTTGAATACCCTAACGAGTTCTTCGATCATGCCATCGTCCAGCTTGCTGGAACCCGGCAGCTTGCCAGGCGGGGCTTCTGGCATTTCGGCAACTTTGCTTACCATCTTTCCTGCACCTGATCCTTCTTGCTGGGAACGTTTGGCGTCCGTGTTCACCGCAACACCCTTACGCGGCGGTTTTCAGGCCGTCGTTTGCACGAGCGTGCTGCGGCAGCGAGTAAATCGCAAGTAGGCATTGCTGCCCTTCGACCTTTAGCAACAACCGACCGCCGCAGCCTTGTAGCGGCTGCATGCGAAGCGGCCGTTGCCTGGACGGCTGCCAGCGAAACTCGCGCACGTGATTTTTCCGCAGAGAGGCGCCCATGCTGTCAGCCCATTTCCGGAGGCCGCAGAACGCAGCCCGCTCGAAGCGGAATTGGGCTATACGCTTTGCCGGTCTATTTTAGCTCTTCTTTGCCGGTAGTCAAAACATTTGCGGCAACTGTGCGGTTTTTTAATAACACTTCGTCTTGGGGCAAGGCGCCCCGCACCAATCATGCCCCCTTGATGAAGGGGCTGCCGTGCATGGGCCATGCAGCACCGGCCGCCGAAGCCGACAACGCCCTGCTGTGCGCGAGCGCTTCCATGCTGCCCCATGCCCAGCGGCCCAGGCAGTGTTGGAGCCGGCTGACTCGGGCTAGTAAGCCTAACGTACGTGCCAGCACTGTTTAACCCCCTCTAAGCGACGCAACCCCGACGCTCGGCCCGCCTACTGCCCAGAAGGCAGCAACAACGACCGTGCAGGAGTTGCCTTGAACCGGTGTCTTGCCATCAGCATGCCCGAAGGACCTAGGCATGCAGCCCGTGTCTGCTGATGGGGAGCGGGTGGAGTACGAGACTAAACCTGCAACGTCGCGCCCTGCGGCAGGCACGATGACAGCCGCGGTTACGCAACTATTTGGCCCTTAATAGGTTGCGTTGGTTCAGCTTGGCCATGGCCGATCGGCTTGCATTGCTCGCGGGACCGCAAAGGCCGTGTCGCGCACGACCTGCCCTCGTGGCCGAACTCTGGACCGGCAAAATGGCTTTGGGCAACTTGGTGAGAATAGGTCAGCATGAGGGTGAAGGTAGACTCGGGAGAGCCTCACGGCTCGCAACACGCCCCTGGTAGCCTATAGCGGGTCGGTCTAAACGCCTGCGGCAACGGCTGGCTGTGCCGGCTCATCGGCTGGCTGTGCATCCTGGCCGCTTGGCATGTGCGTGGCGATCGCCGGTGCCGGTCGCGCCATCACAGTGGTCCGACCTCCCCAGTGCAAGCGGTAGGTGATCCCGCGCCAGGCAATGTGGCGCGTACAAAGCGAGATTACCAGCCAGCCCCAGTGCAGCAGGGTCACCAGCGGCGCACACCAGGCGTCAAACAGTGCGGCTCGCTCTAGGCCGTCCTGACCCCGTCCCAGGTAGAGCCTTGCCAGGTCTCGCCGCAGCAGGCCACGATAGACGGCCCAGCCGTATTGATGGGCTGCGACGACTAGCGGAAGCAGCCAGCCTTGCCCGCCAAGCATGGCATGTGCAGTGGCGATCGCGAGCCCTCCCCACAGGGCCAGAATCTCGACCGTAGCCCCATAAAAGGCCAATGCCCAGCGCAAAGGCGCGTAGCAACGTCCGATCGTATACTGCCGATTTACGAAGCTTGCCGTCTCGCGCCAAGTGTTGTCGAGCGGCGAAGCCACAACGCAGGCTGGTTCAAACCGCACTTGCAGTCCCGCGGCATGCAACACACGGGCAGCAACAAGATCGTCGCTGAGCGTACCCAGCCACGCCCGTCGCAGCGCGCAGCGCTCGAAGACGTCTCGACGCACGGCCCACGACCCTCCCCAAACAAGGTGGTGGCCGCCCGTGCCAAACAACGATGCCGCGGCAGCGTTCAGACTGTAGAGCACGTAATTGGCCAGCGTAGCCCGCTTGGGCACAAACCAACGGTAGCCGGTCGCGGCGCCGGTGTTACTCCGATCGAGTCGAGCCACAAGCTGACGCAGCCAGCCGCGGCTGGGGCGGGCATCTGAGTCCACGAACGCCAGGACTTCGATCTGCGGGGCCAGGTTGCGGGTAGCCACGCGCAGATTGTGAACCTTCTGCCCGCACGTTTGGCTGCGGCCGGCGACGAGCAGCCTCGCCTTGCGATCGGGAAACGCTGCGCGCAGCCGCTCGATCACCGGCAGCGCGGGGTCATCAACCGATTCGACGATGAACACCAACTCATAGTGCTCGTAGTCTTGCGAGAACAAGGGACGCAGGTTGTCAGATAGCTCCAGATCGTGTCCCTTGCATGGTGCGAACAGCGCCACGTAAGGAGCCGGCGCGGGCTGTTCTGATGAGCGGCCCAGAAGACGGCGTCGCGCGAACCGGCGGTGCTCCCAGACATAGACGCTCAACAAGAAGGTCTGCACCGCCGCCAGTGCGGCCAGAATCAACCAGGCAGCGAACCAGGGCGAATCTGTCATCAGCAGTTCACGGGAAAGGCAGAGGCGCAAGGGAAGGCGAACGCGGCACGCGCGGATCGGACGGCCCCGCACACGCCCCACACCTTAGGATGCCTGCTCGCCGTTCGCAGTTCTTGCCGAAGCGTAGCCAAGGCATTCGCAAGGTTTTCTTAACACCGGCTGGCGCTAGCGCAATGGCCGGAGAAGGTAGCGGCTGCGTTGCAAGCGGTCAAGCCGAGCCGCTGTGCGTTTGAGCAGGTCTGCAAGCGGTGGTGTTGCGCGGGCCTACGAGCGCCGATCGATCGCCTGGGGGCCGCTCGCGCCGCCCCAGCACCGGGAATGTCTACTCGTTATCGGCCGCTAGCATGTCTATCGGGCGGCCAATGGCAGAGGCAGCAGGATTCTGGGTGCATCCACAGTGTTAGAAGCTCTCTGCCAATAGCTCCTAGAACCGCTGAACAACAGGCCCACCCCGCGGTCTTGACAGCGCCTCGTGAGCTACGGCCTGCCCTGGCAGCATGCTGGGGCAAGTCTCCCTAGGAACGAATGCTCTGCTTTGCAGCGTCTGTGGGAAACCGTCGCTCTATCAGGGCGTAGGCCGCCTTAGAACTCGCGGCAAAAAAGAGAGAGCGCAAGCTGTGCGGTGAGCTGTCTGGGCCCAGTGCCGCAACCTCACGTGCCAGGGAAAGACGGTGTGCTCAGGTATACCCCGCAGCCTGGTGCATGCTAGCAGCCCATCGAGCCCAGAAACCGAGCCCTCCAGTCCACGGCAGGTCAGCCAAAGGCCATCCCGCTCGCTGGCCCTGCCGCATCCCGTACGCAGGCCCTGCACCTGAGCGTGCCACCAGCTTCGCGGGGGCCAGCTCAGGCCGCATGCAAGCAAGGAGCGCACGTCGAGGCCGCCGTCGTATGCGTCCGCTGAACCCTGAATACCAGCCAACTGTGGCGGCCCGACCAGCCACAACGAGCGAGGATGGCTCGGAGAACGGTACCCGACCGTGGCCCCCAAACAAGTTACCGGCCGCCCAGCAAACAAGCTCTGAAGATACGAACCTATCTCGCCAATCTCCCGCCGCAAGTGTTCGTGCCCCGCCCCTGGTTCACGCGGATCAGGGTGCTCGATCAGCAGCCGGTCGGACATGCTGCCCAAGATCGTAAGGAATTCCCTGTGATGCGGCAGCCAATGCAGCACCGAGAGGCAGAGCACGGCAGCAAACCTTTGCCCGCGACGCGCAAATACACGTGCTAATCGAACGCCCGCACGAGATGTGAGCAGCGCAATCCTCCGATGGTCCGCAGCAGCAAGAACCGCACGCTGCAACGCGGCGGAACGCCGATCTGCCTCGACGCTGGCCACGACCACACGCGGAAACGCCTCGCACAAACGCAATCCGAACCAGCCCAAGTTCGAACCCACGTCCAGCACCGCACCGCACGCAGGCAGATGGGGCGCCATCAGCTCCCATCGCTCACCGCAGTCCCGCCGCCCGCGTACGGCCACCTTCCCCCCCACCACCAGGTCTTGGTAGATACACACGCCTTCAAGCAATCTCGGATCCAATGGCCCCGCCGAGGCTCTCATCGGTGCAAAAAGACTTGCGACGAAATGCGGCAGTTAACAACCCCCAAAGCTACCCGGCCAGGACTCGAACCTGGAACGAGGGAGCCAAAGTCCCTAGTGTTACCATTACACCACCGGGTAAGTCGAGCTGCGGCTGGCAGCGGCCGGTCGATGACCCTCCAGGCTACCGTGCCTGGCCAGGCTAACGCCGCCCTGGCCATGCAGGGCCTCAACTACCCTGGCGGTTGACCACCGCGAACGAGAGCTGTTCCAGCTCTATCGCCAAATCCACCCCCACCTGGCACATCGCCGGAGGCAGGTTGATGGTCACGGGGGCAAAATTGAGGATTCCCTCCACCCCGCAAGCGGCCAGCCTGTCGGCCACAAGCTGGGCGCCCGCGGCAGGCACGGCCACCAGGGCCAAGCGTATCCTATGTGCCCGCGCAATCTCTGGCAAGCGATCTAGGTGATACACCGGCACGCCCTCGATCTCGGTGCCCACCTTGGAAGCATCAACATCAAAGGCGGCCACGATGCGGAACCCACGGTGCGCAAAGCCCTTGTATCCCAAAAGGGCACGCCCAAGGTTTCCCACGCCCACCAGAGCCACGGCCCACTCTTGGTCTGTGCCCAGGATCCGCTTGATAGCACCGATCAACTCTTCGCAGCGATATCCGATCCCTGGGTACCCAAAATGGCCGAAGAACGCCAGGTCTTTGCGAACCTGTGCATCTGTTACCCCCAAGCGATTGCCGAGCTGACTCGAACTAGTCGTCTCGTACCCGTCGCGAACCAGATGCTCCAGTTCGCGCAGATACAAACTCAACCGGCTAACCACCGCCTTGGGCACAGGCTCAGACTGCCCAGCCGACGGCCTGGGTTTCGAATCGCTCATGGCTCCAAAAAGACCGGGTCGCTCCAGCCGCGGCTGGTGCTAGCACGGCCGCAGAGGCTGGAACACGTCCACGCGCCCCATGCAACACCGCACCGCGTGCAGCGCACCCAGCGACCGCCACGCAGGCCGTACGGTGACCAAAACACGGTGTGCGCTCGCCACTCGCACTCGCGCTGGCTGCCACGCATAGGTCTTGTTGGGCCACGCAAGTCTTTCCTCAGGCCTGCACTCTTTTCTGGGGGCTTTCTCAGGCCGCCAATTGGCCAAACTCTAGGGTAAGCGCGGCAAGGGCACAAGGGGGCATTCTGTCACACCGCAACCAATGCGTCGGCCTAAGGCGCTCTGCACCATCCGCCTCGGCGGCATGACGGATGAAGGCACGCATGCCTCAATCTAAAGACAGGCGGCTCATCGTTAACCGGCGATGTGTAGAAGACAAGAACCTTGCGCGTGGCAGCCGACGCTCAGCCAGCAGGCTACCACCCTAACGCAGGCGTGGCATGCTCCAGACGCCGTAAGAGGTTCTCATGAGAACCGTCGCAAAGGGCTCGCCGGGCCATCGTAGGCGGTGATTGTGGATGGATGCCAGCCTGGTGAGTGTGCTGCCGGCATACGGCTACCAATCCAGGTACCCATTGGTATCAGGAGCGATCTGTCCGCTCGCCTCGTGGTAGAGCCAGCCGCCGGCGCCGCTTTCTGCCGTGGGCGGAAAAGTCGTTGTAGCCGTCACGACCGACTTGCCCGTGATCGGATTGGGAGGCAGAGCCGTCATAATGTACGGCCCGTACGGATAGTTCGCCCCCGGCGTGCCAATGTCTCCGTTCACGTTGGTGGCAGAGGTAAGCTGCGGCAATGCGCCCGCCGTAATGGTTGGTGTCTTGCCCAGATGGTGCAGTTTGTACATCTCGATCTGGGAGCGCAACGAGTGCAGGTTGAACTTCAGCGCACTCTCCTTGGCATCTGTGGTTGAAGCTGCGAATTGCGGGATCACGGTGGCTGCCAGGATGGCTAGGATCACCACCACAATCAGGACCTCCACGAGCGTAAACCCGCTACGACGCCGGATGTTGGAGTTCATAAATGTCGCCCGTCCAAAGACTTACCTTGTTTCTTGCCCTAGGCCATTGCGTTGGAAGCACGCTGCACGGCGTGCTCCACAGCTTACCTAGATTGCAAAACCAATCGAGTCAAGAAAACTCGGCAGCAAAGTTCCGCGTGCTGCATTCCGGCGTGCTTTGCTTGTTTCCGGAGAGGGCCTGATCGGAGCGGCCCGCCGGCTGCGTTTTGTGCGGTCCAATCCGGTCGTATCGCCCAACTTGCGCACAATCGCTAACAAACGCAGCTCAATTGTGCGCAGTAGATCAAGCATCCTTCCCAGCTTGACGATAGCTAGTTTCGAGCGACCATCGTGGCGCGAAGCTGCGTAGGCTGAGGCGCCGCAGGCGGATCAGCCGTTCGTGCATTCCAGGCAGAGCGGCTAAAGCAGCGAGTTTGCGCCGGCCGAAGCATCGAAGAGACGCGATGTTCGCAGGACCAGGCCCGACCCAGTGCGAAGTCTGTGGAGGAGACGAGACCATGAGAAACCAGATGGGGGTGCCAATTCTCGCAGTAGCATTGGCAGCCTGCCTGGCCGCTTCGGCCGATGCAAGCTACTGCGGAGCGGCCCGCTATAAGTGCTGCGCGGCCTCGTGCGACACGGCCAGCTATGCGTGTTGCAAGCGGCATTGCCACACCGTAATGAAGATGTGCCGCCAAGTCGTCTACGAAAAGCAGCAATACACCTGCTACAAGACCGTCTACGAAACCGTCTGCGAAGAGAAGCAGGTCGACTGCGTCAAGTACGTTCCCGAAACCCGCTACCGCGAGTGCGTGTACACGGTCTGCAAGCCGGTCTGGGAAACCAAGACCAAGGAGATCTGCTACACCGTCTGCAAGCCGGTCTGGGAAACCAAGACCAAGGAG
>FWPU01003970.1_pt1 | contig 35287 bp, 33 predicted proteins | sample 2228361 | NCBI WGS metagenome assembly FWPU01 (sample SAMEA103939777, study PRJEB20133) | metagenome
GGGCACGAGCGCCGCGCGCTGAGCCACCGCGGCGTTGGTCCGCCGCGGGCGCCGAGCCGCCTGGCGCGCGCGATGCGCGCGCCGCGGCGCGTTCCGTGGTAGGCCCGGCGCATGGCGTACCGCGTGATCCAGTGGGCGACCGGCAACGTCGGGCGCGCCGCCGTCGAGGCCATCCTCTCGCACCCCGAGCTCGAGCTGGTCGGCTGCTGGGTGCACAGCGCGGAGAAGGCGGGGCGCGACGCCGGCGAGATCTGCGGCACCGGGCCGCTCGGCGTCACCGCGACGAGCGACGCGGAGGCGATCTTTGCGCTCGACGCCGACTGCGTGCTCTACGCGCCGCGCCTGCCGAGCACCGACGAGGTGGTGCGGCTCCTCGAGTCGGGGAAGAACGTGGTGACGCCGCTCGGCTGGTTCTTCCCGACGGGCGCGGCGGACGAGGAGCGGATCGCGGCGGCCTGCCGGAGCGGCGGGAGCACGCTGCACGGCACGGGGATCCATCCGGGCGGGATCACGGAGCGGATCCCGCTCACGCTCTCCGCGCTGTCGCGCGACGTCCGCCACGTTCGCGCCGAGGAGTTCTCGGACATCCGCGCCTACGGTGCGGCGTTCGTGGTGTGCGAGATCATGCTCTTCGGCAAGCCGCCCGAGGTCGCGGCGCAGAGCCCGATGCTCGGCTGGCTCGGACGCGGCTTCTTCCAGTCGATCGACATGATCGCCGCGGCGCTCGGGATCGCGCTCGACCCGGAGCGCCGGGCGCAGCACGAGACCGCGGTCGCGACCGAGCGCATCGACACGCCGATCGGCCCGATTGAGCCCGGCACCGTCGCCGCGCAGCGCTTCACCTGGCAGGGCACGGTGCGCGGCACCCCGGCCGTCACGGCGCGGGTCAACTGGCTCATGGGCGAGCGGCACCTCGACCCGCCGTGGACCTTCGGCCCCGCGGGCGAGCGCTTCGAGATCGAGATCACCGGAGACCCGTCGCTCGCCGTGACGGTGCACGGGCTGCACCCGGACGACCCGACGAGCCCCGAGGCGAGCGCGCGCAACCGCGGCATCGTCGCGACTGCGGTGCACTGCGTGAGCGCGATCCCCTACGTCTGCCGCGCCGAGCCGGGGATCAGGACGTACCTCGACCTGCCGCTGGTCACGGGGCGAGCGGCGGCGGCGCTCCGCCGCTAGGTGGTCCGCGCTGCGCGCAGGACGCGCGCGGCGCTAGCGTGGAGTCACCGCGGCGCCGGCGGGCGCTCGGCGTACGACCGTCCGCCCTTCGTCCAGTCGGGGCCGTTGCCCCAGTCGAGGCGGGTCATCTTCTTCGGGTGGTCCGGGTCGTGCTCGAGGCGCGCCTTCTCGTACTCCTCCATCGCCCGCTCGCGGCCGCGCACCGACCAGTAGTCCTCCTCGCGGCTCCAGCGACCGTTGCCGGCGTAGTCGAGGATCGTCACCCCCGGGAAGTCGAGCGTGCCCTTGCCCGACGGGTGGTCGCGGCGGTTCTGCACGTAGAGGATCACCCGGCCGCGCTCCTCGTCGATCGCGTGCCACTCGTAGGCGGTGTAGATCTCCGGGTACTTCGCCATCACCGGCTTGATCCAGGCGCGCACGGCTTCGCGGCCCGCGAGGCTGCCGTACCAGTGCTCGACGTAGGTGCAGTCCTCGGTGAAGAGGTCCGCCCACGCGTCCCAGTCCTCGGCGACGGCGCCGGTGCGCCAGTACCTGCGAAACGCCTGCTCGATCTCGTCGCGGCCGTACTTGCCCATCTCGCGCCTCCTCGCGCCCTCGCGCTCGCTGCGAGGTCAGTCCTGTTCCGGACGGACGCGCAAGGCAAGCCTCCTCTCGAGCACCTCGACCGGCGCCCCGACCTCGAGCGTGCCGCGCCCGAGGTGGACGACGTTCTGCCCGAAGACCACGCCGAGCTCGGTCTTGCGGTACGTCGCGAGCGTACGCAGCGGCTCGACGCCCTCGCGCACGCCGGTGGTCTGCTCGGTGGACGGGATCGTGCAGCGGGTGCACGGCTTCACCACCTCCATCTCGATCCCGCCGATGCGGATCCGCTTCCACAGGTCCTCGGCGTAGGGCTCGGCGCCGCGCACGACGAGGTTCGGGCGGAAGCGGTTCATCGGGAGCGGCTTCGGAAGGCGCGCGTTCAGGTCGGCGAGCGACTCCTCGGAGATGAGGAGCAGCGGGTAGCCGTCCGAGAACGCGGCGTGCGCGTCGCCGGCGAACCACGCGCGGTTCACCGGGCGCGCGTGCCCGCGCGGCAGGCCGACGATGCGCGCCTCGATGCCGAGGTGCGCGGAGATCCAGCGCGCGGCCTCCTCGCCGGCGTCGACGCCCGGCCCGCGGTGGCGCCACACCTCGACCTCGAGCGTCCGGCCGTCGGGCTGCGCGTCGCGGCTCGGCAGGGTGAGCGAGCCGAGCCCCGGCGCGGTGAGGACGAGGCGCTCGTCCTCGACGCGCGTCTCGACGAGCGCGAGGCGCGGGTGCTCGCGCTGGGTCAGGAAGCGGCGCTGCTCGTCGACCACCATCCAGGCGCGGTCGAGGCGGAGCCCGAAGGCGTCGAGCGGCCAGCGCGCGGGCGCGATGCCGCGGCACGACTTGACGGGGTAGACGTGGAGCGCCGAGAGGATCACGCGACGTGCGAGCCTCGGAGGTCCGCGTCGCGTGTGAGCCGCGTGGGTGGGAAGGTGCGTGCGATCATGACGGAGACGGAGCGTGCACCTGCCGTGCTCCTAGAGCAAGCGCCGACGACGACGCGGATCCGTTGCCGCGCGGCGGGCATCGCGATACGACCGCGCCATGCCGCACGACGCATCGGACATCGCAGCGCTCCGCGACCGCCTCGCGATCCAGGATTTGCTCGTGCGCTACTGCAAGGCGATCGACGGCGACGACTGGGAGCTCCTCGACACGGTCTTCACGCCGGACGCGCACATCGACTACACGAGCTCGGGCGGCATCGCGGGCGCGTACCCCGAGGTGCGCGCCTGGCTCGCCCAGGTGCTGCCAAACTTCCCCGTCAAGCAGCACCTGGTGACCAACTTCGACGTGACGATCACGGGCGACCGGGCGACGAGCCGGACCTACTTCTACAACCCGATGGGCCGCGCGAGGCCCGAGGGCGGGGTCGCGCTGTTCTTCGTCGGCGGGTGGTACGTCGACGAGCTCGTGCGGACGACGGAAGGCTGGCGGATCTCGCGGCGGGTCGAGAAGCAAAGCTGGGTCGACGTGCGGGGGTAGGGAAGCGCCGGGGCGCGCGCCGCATGGCGCGCACGAGAAGCGGCGCGCGGGCCGTCCGTCCGTGAGGCGAACGGCCTGCGCGCCGGGTCGCTTTCTCGGGCTCTCAGGCGGGCTCGCGCGAGGTCGCGGGCGCGACGTGCATCGTCGCGACGTGGCCGATGTGCCCGAGCTCGGGCGCCACCATGGAGCCGCCGGCGAAGCCGTACGCGCTCTCGCTGTGCTGCGTGAGGTCGAGGCCCTCGACCTCCTCCTCCTCGTCGACGCGCAGCGAGCCGAACGCGAGCTTGAGCACGGAGAGGATCACGAAGGTCAGAAGCGGCGCGAACACCGCGGTGAACGCGATGCCCTCGAGCTGGACGAGCACCTGCTGGGCGTTCGACTCGATGCCCTCGCCGAGCGTGACCGCGAAGAGCCCCGAGGCGAGCGCGCCCCAGGCGCCGCCGAGCGCGTGCACGCCGAAGACGTCGAGCGAGTCGTCGTAGCCGAGCGCGGGCTTCAAGAACATGCACGCGGCGTACGAGATGGCCGCGACGCCGACGCCCGTCGCGATCGCGCCGAGCGGCGAGACCGCGCCGCAGGCGGGCGTGATCGCGACCAGACCGGCGACCGCTGCGGTCGCGCCGCCGAGCGCGGTCGGCTTGCCGCGGTGGATCCACTCGATCGCCGCCCAGACCAGCACCGCGGTCGACGCCGCCGTGCTGGTGTTGACGAAGGCGAGGGCCGCGAGCGGGCTCGCCGAGAGCGCGCTGCCCGCGTTGAAGCCGAACCAGCCGGTCCACAGCAGCCCCGCGCCGATCAAGCACAGAGGAAGGCTGTGCGGCGGCATCGGCTCCTTGCCGAAGCCGCGCCGCTTGCCGAGCATGATCGCCGCGACCAGCGCCGAGAAGCCGCTCGACATGTGGACGACGAGGCCGCCCGCGAAGTCGATCGCCCCCGACTGGAAGATCCAGCCCTCGGAGCCCCAGACCATGTGCGCGAGCGGGCAGTAGACGACGAGCAGCCAGACCGTGATGAACGCGACCCAGGCGCTGAACTTCATGCGCTCCGCGACGGCCCCGAGGATCAGGGCCGGCGTGATGATCGCGAACATGCCCTGGAACATGACAAAGACGAGCTCGGGGATGTTCCGCGACGCGCCGTTGGTGACGATCGAGTCGAGGGTCACGCCCGCGAGCCCCACCTTCGAGAGGTCGCCGATCCAGGCGTTGCCCGTGCCGAACGCGAGGCTGTAGCCGACGAGGATCCAGAGGACGCCCGCGACCCCGGCCGAGATGAAGCACTGCATGAGCACGTTGAGGACGTTCTTCGCGCGGACAAGCCCGCCGTAGAACAGCGCGAGGCCGGGGAGCGTCATCATGAGCACCAGCGCGGCCGAGGTGAGCACCCAGGCGGTGTCGCCGCTGTCGAAGGTGGGCGGTGCGGCGTCGGCCGCCTCCTGGGCCCAGGCGGCGACGCTCGCGAGCGAGCATGCCGCTGCGACCGTCCCGGTGAGGGTCCGTCTCCAGGTCTTCGCTGCAAGCCTCTTCATGCTTCCCTCCTGAGCCGCGCGCGATCTGCGAGCACGCAGATCGCCGACGGAACGTGCAGCGCGGCTCGAGCAATGCCTGCGCCATGCGCTGATGCCCACGGGCGCTGCCTTTTTCGGGGGCGAAGCCGGCGTCGCGGCCGGATGCTGCTCGGAAACCGTGCCCAGAAAATCGGCAGGCGCTGAAATCGTGGGCGACGCTTCCGCCGGCGCTGCCCGCGCGCTGCGCCCCCTCGGCGGCGCGTGCCTGCCGATTGACCGCGGCTTCACCGCCACCGTATGACCGCAGAATCGCGCGGGGCGCCGCACCGGCGCCTGCGCCCGGAGGGGACACGGCCATGGCGTTCAGCGAGTACTCGAGCTTCGACGGCCTCGGCCTCGCCGAGCTGGTGAGGCGGCGCGAGGTGACGCCCGCCGAGCTGGTCGAGGCGGCGATCGAGCGGATCGAGCGCCACAATCCGACGCTGAACGCGGTGGTGTACAAGGGCTACGACGACGCCCGGCGCGCGGCCGCGGGGAAGCTGCCCGACGGGCCGTTCACCGGGGTTCCGTTCCTCGTCAAGGACCTCCATTGCCCGGTCGCGGGCTGGCCGATGTCGAACGGCTCGCGCTGGTTCGCGTCGGCGCCGCCGTCGGCGGAGGACGACGAGCTCGTCACGCGCTACCGCGCGAGCGGCATGGTGCTCCTCGGCAAGTCGAACACGCCCGAGTTCGGCATCACCGGCACCACCGAGAGCGCCCACCTCGGCCCGTGTCGCAACCCCTGGAACCCCGAGCGCATCTCGGGCGGCTCGAGCGGCGGCGCCGCGGCCGCGGTCGCGGCCGGCATCGTGCCGATGGCGCACGCGTCGGACGGCCTCGGCTCGATCCGCATCCCGGCCGCGTGCTGCGGCCTCGTCGGCCTGAAGCCGACGCGCGACCGGAACCCGATCCGCCACCCCTCGCACGGCGGCATCGCGTTCGAGGTCAATCACATCGTCTCGCGCACGGTGCGCGACAGCGCGGCGATGCTCGACTGGACCGGGCATCCGAGGCGCCACGCCTGGTTCTCCCACCCGCCCAAGGAGCGGCCCTACCTCGAGGAGCTCACCCGGCCGCCGCGCAAGCTCAAGATCGCCTTCCACGCGGAGCCGCCGTCGCGCGTGCCGCTCCACCCCGACGTCGCACGCACGCTCGACGAGACGGTGCGGCTCCTCGGCGAGCTCGGGCACGAGGTCTTCGAGCGCCCCCTCGACGTCGACTGGCGGAAGCTCTACCGGGCGCAGGGCCTGTGGAGCGCCGGCAGGTTCGCCGGGATGATGGCGGACCACGTCGCGGAGCTCGGCCGCGAGCCCGGTCCGGAGGAGATCGAGAGGCTGACGCGCTGGATCTGGGAGAACGGGCAGCAGATCCCGGCCCCGATGTACGTGCAGGCCGAGCACGCGCTGAAGGAGATGGTCGTCGAGATCCTCGCGCAGTTCGAGGCGTTCGACGTCTTCCTCTGCCCGACGACGATCACGCCGCCGCCCGAGATCGGTCACATCGACCCCGTCCGGCTCGACCCGAAGGAGCTGAACCGCCGCCAGGCGAGAACCTTCGGCTTCACGCCGCCCTTCAACTTCACCGGCCAGCCGGCGATATCGCTGCCGCTCGGCTGGTCCGCCGATGGGCTGCCGATCGGCATGATGTTCGCCGGACGCTGGGCGGACGAGGCGACGCTGCTCGCGCTCGCGGCGCAGCTCGAGGAAGCGCGGCCGTGGCGCGACCGCCGGCCGCCGATCTGGGGCTGAGGGCCTGCCGAGCGAGACGGACGCATCGGGCGGCGCGGCCCTGCGGCGCTCTCAGCGCGGAAGCCCGCGGCGCTTCACCAGGTAGAAGATCACCGGGTAGACGAGCAGCTCCATCACGAAGCTCACCGCGATGCCGCCGACCAGCGGCGCGACGAGACGCCGCGTGACGTCGGCTCCGGTGCCCGTCGCCCAGAGCAGCGGCAGGAGGCCGATCATGTCCGTCGCGACGGTCATGGTCTTCGGCCGGATCCGCTGCACCGCGCCTTCGTGCACGGCGGCGAAGAGGTCCTCGCGCGTCCGCATCCGCCCCTCGGCGACGTACCGCTCGAAGGCGTTCTCGAGGTAGAGCAGCATCACCTGCCCGGTCTCGGCATCGACCCCGAGCAGCGCGATGATCCCGACCCACACCGCGAGGCTCATGTTGTAGTCAAGCGCCCAGAGGAACCAGAGGGCGCCGATCAGGCTGAACGGCACGGCGAGCATCACGACCGCGACCCGGAACCAGCTCCGGTTCGCGACGTAGAGCAGGAGCACGATCAGCACGAGCGTGATCGGGATGACGATCGCGAGCCTGCGGTTCGCCTGCTCGAGGTACTCGAACTGCCCCGACCAGACGCGGGTGTACCCGGGCGGCAGCGGCACCTGCTCCTCGACGACGCGCTTCGCCTCGGCGACGTAGCCGCCCAGGTCGCGGCCCGCGATGTCGACGAAGATCCACGCGGTGCGCTGCGCGTTCTCGCTGCGGATCATCGGCGGGCCCGGGTTCACGCGGATCGTCGCGAGCTGCCCGAGCGGCACCTGCACGCCGTTCTTCGCCGGGACGAGGACCTCGCGCAGCGCGTCCGGGTCGTCGCGGAAGTCGCGCAGGTAGCGGACGTTCACCGGGAAGCGCTCGAGGCCCTCGACCGTGGTGGTGATCGTCTTGCCGCCGACCGCGGTCTCGAGGATCTCCTGCACGTCGCCGGTCGTGAGCCCGTAGCGTGCGGCCGCCGTCCGGTCGACGTCGACGTCGAGGTAGTAGCCGCCGACGGTCTGCTCGGGGTAGGCGCTGAGCGTGCCGGGGACCGTGCTCACCGCGACCGCGGTGTGCGCGGCGAGGTCGCCGAGCACCGCGAGGTCGGGCCCCATGATCTTGATCCCGACCGGCGTCTTGATCCCGGTGGCGAGCATGTTGAGCCGGTTCTCGATCGGGTAGGGCCAGGCGTTCGCGACGCCCGGGAAGCGGACGACGTCGTTCAGCCCCGGGTGGCGCGTGCCGTCGGGGTCGGTCCAGCCGAACTTGAGCTCGCTCGTCGTGATGCGCCGCTCGGTGGGCCAGAAGGTCGCGCGCAGCGGCCAGGTGAGCCAGTCCGGAAGTCCGCTCCAGAAGTACTCGACCCGGCGCGTCCGCCAGCGCTCGGGATCGGTGTGGAGCTGCACGACGGTCTCGATCATCGAGAGCGGCGCCGGATCTGTCGCGGTGTCGGCGCGCCCGATCTTCCCGTGCACGGTCTTCACCTCGGGGAAGGTGCGGATCAGCTTGTCCGTCCGCTGCAGCAGCGCGCGGCTCGCGCCGACGCTGATGCTCGGATCGGTGGTCGGCATGTAGAGGAGGTCGCCCTCCTCGAGCGGCGGCATGAACTCGGAGCCCAGGTGCAGCGCCGGGTAGACGGCGGACGCGCCGAGCAGCAGCGTCACGGCGAGCGTCGCCCACGGGTGGCGCAGGACGAGACGGAACACCGGGTCGTAGAGCCGCATCGAGACGCGGTTCACCGGGTTCCGCTCCTCGGACGGGATGCGGCCGCGGATCAGGTAGACCATCAGGACGGGCACCAGCGTGATGCCGAGCACCGCACCCGCCGCGATCGCGAGCGTCTTCGTGTAGGCGAGCGGCTTGAAGAGCCGTCCCGACGCGTCGCCGAGCGCGAAGATCGGCAGAAACGCGATCGTGATCACGAGCAGCGAGAAGAAGAGCGTCGGCCCGACCTCGACCGCCGCGTCGATGATCACCTGTACTTGACCGCGGCCCGGCTCGCCGCGCGCGAGCCGGGCGCGCTCGCGCTCGAGGTGCTTGTGCGCGTTCTCGATCATCACCACGCCCGAATCGACCATCACGCCGATCGCGAGCGCGAGCCCGCCGAGGCTCATGATGTTGGCGTTGATGCCCATCGCCTGCATGACGGCGATCGACGCCAGGAGCCCGACCGGCAGGGCGAAGACCGCGATGAGCGCGCTTCGCAGGTGCGCGAGGAAGACGACGCAGATCAGCGCGACGACGAGCAGCTCCTCGATCACCGCGCGGCGAAGCGTGTCGACGGCGCGCTCGATGAGCGCCGAGCGGTCGTACGTCGTGATCAGGAAGACGCCCGGCGGCAGGCCCTTCTCGAGCTCGGCGAGCTTCGCCTTCGCGTCCTGGATCACCTGGAACGCGTTCTCGCCGAAGCGCGAGATGACGATCCCGCCGACCGCCTCGCCGATGCCGTCGAGCTCGCCGATCCCGCGCCGCGCCTCGCCGCCGACCTGCAGCACCGCGACGTCGCGCAGCAGCACGGGCGTGCCGTCGGGGCCCGTCCCGACCACGACCTTGCCGAGGTCGTCGAGGCCCTTCAGGTAGCCGCGGCTCCGCACCATGTACTCGTGCTCGGCCATCTCGATCACCGAGCCGCCCACGTCGTCGTTCGAGCGCCGGATCGCCTCCACCACGTCGCCGAGGGGCAGGTCGAAGGCGAGGAGCTTCCGCGGGTCGACGCCCACCTGGTATTGCTTGACGAAGCCGCCGATCGATGCGACCTCGGCGACGCCGGGCACCGCGGTGAGCGGGTAGCGCAGGTACCAGTCCTGCAGCGCGCGCAGCGACGCCAGGTCCTGGTTCGACGACGCGAGCGGCGCGCCGCCGAGCGGGCAGGTGCCCGGCTCGCGGAAGGCGCGCACGTGCTCGAGGCGCGCGCGCCGCTCCTCGGGCGCGTCGTCGCGCGTCGCGTACCAGCGGTCCTCCTCCGGGTCGTGCCACAGCCCGTGCGGCTGCTCCGGGCAGTACCAGCCGGGGTAGAGGACGTACTGCAGCACCCAGCCGACGCCGGTCGCGTCGGGCCCGAGCTTCGGCTGCACGCCCTCGGGCAGGCGGTCGCGCGCGAAGCTCAGGTACTCGAGCACCCGGCTTCGCGCCCAGTAGATGTCGGTCCCGTCCTCGAACAGCACGTAGACGAACGACAGCTCGAACATGCTGTAGCCGCGGACCACCGTCGCGCCCGGCACGGCGAGCAGCGCGCTGGAGAGCGGGTAGGTGACCTGGTCCTCGACGACCTCGGGGTTCTGCCCGGGGTACTCGGTGACCACGATCACCTGCACGTCGGAGAGGTCGGGGATCGCGTCGAGACGGATGTCGTACGCGCTGCGGATGCCGAGCCCGAGCAGGACCGCGGTGAGCAGCAGGACGAGGATGCGGTTCGTCGCGGAAAGCTCGATGATGCGTGCGATCACGGCGCCGTCCGATCCGCGCTCAGTGCACGTGTCCCGGAGCGCCGAGGAAGCGCTCGAGCGCCTCGCGCATGTTGCTCTCCGAGTCGAGGAGGAACTGGCCGCTCGTCACGACCTCGTCGCCCGGCGAGAGGCCGGCGAGCACCTGCACCCGTCCGTCGCTCCCGCTCGCGCCGATCTCGACCTTGCGCGGCTCGAAGTGGCCGCCCGGGCGGGCGAGGAACACGAGCTGCTCGGTGCCCGTGTCGATCACCGCGGAGCGCGGTGCCAGGAGCGCGCGCGGCGCGAGCTCGCTCTCGATCTCGACCGTCGCGTAGGTGCCGGGGCGCAGCATGACGCCGGGGTTGTGCACCGTCATCCGCGCGACCGTCGTGCGCGTCACCGGGTCGACGTGCGGGTGGATGAAGCTGATCGTCCCCTCGATCGGCTTGCCGGGCTGGCTCGCGAGCGTCGCGCGCGCCGGCAGGCCAAGGCGCAGGAAGGGCACGTCCTGCTCGAAGATGCGGACGTCGAGCCAGAGCTCGCTGTGGTCGACGATCCGCAGCGCGCGCATCCCGGCCTCGACCGCGTCGCCTGCGACGATCGGCTTCTCGACCACGTGCCCGTCGATCGGGCTCCGGAAGGTGACCGTCGCGGGCGGCTGGTCGAGCCGCGCGAGCCGGTCGATCTCGGCGCGCGGCAGCCCGAGGAGCGCGAGCTTCTGCCGCGCCGCCGCGACGAGCGGGGCGCCTGCGCCGTGCGCGTCGCCGGCGCGCACCGCGCCGATCAGCTCGCCGATCGCGACCTGCAGCTCCGGGCTGTAGAGGTCGAAGAGCGGCTCGCCGGCGCGCACGTGCATGCCCTCGACGTCGGCGTGGAGGCGCTCGATCCAGCCCGAGACGCGGAGGCTCACGTCGTGCTGCTTCGGCTGCGCCTCGGCGAGGATGCCGGTCGCCCGCACGACGCGGCGGAGCGGACCCTCGACCACCTGCGCCGTGCGCACGCCCATGTTCTGGACGATCGCCGGGTCGATCGTGATCGTGCCCGGGGCCTGCGTCGCGTCGGAGAGATCGAGCGGCGTGAGCTCCATGCCGCAGATCGGGCAGTGGCCCGGCTCGTCGCGGATCACCTGCGGGTGCATGCCGCAGGTGTAGAGCTGCCGCCGCGGCGCAGCGGGCGTCGCGTGTGGGGCATGCTCGTCGTGTGGCGTGCCCGGTGCCTCGGCGCCGCGCGCGACGTCGAACGATCCGAGCCAGATGACCAGCGCGAGGAGTGCTGCGGCGCGGTTTCGCTGCGCGGTGCTCATCGTGCCACCTCCGCGAGGCGCCGTGCGTCGAGCGCGGGCGGCGCGTCGCCGGCGCTCCCCTGCAAGGAGGCGAGCCGCTCCGCGTCGACCCCGGCGAGCGCCTCGAGCTCCGCGACCTGCCGCTCGCGCGCGATCCGCGTCTCGGCGATCGTCAAGCGAAGATCGAGCAGCGCGCGCTGGGTTGCGAGCCAGGAGGGGAGGTCGCCGCTTCCCGCGGCGTAGGCCCGCTCCGCCGTCGCCGCGGCCTGCTGCGCCGAGGGCAAGACGTGCGTCTCGAGGAGCGCGAGCTGGCGCTCCGCGCTGCGCAGCGCGAGCAGCGTCGCGACGAACGCGGCGTCGCGGTCGAGCTCGCGCTGCGCCGCGAGCGCCTCGCTCGCGCGCAGGTTGGCGCGGGCCTCGCGGATCCCGGCCTCGATCTGCGGGATCATCGTCGCGAGCGTGATCGCGGCGCCCGCGACCTGCTCCATGCCGCCGGTGATGCCGGCGAACGGGTTCACGTCGGGGAAGTACTGCTGGCGCGCGAGGTCGAGCGCCTCGGCGCGCCCCGCCACCTCGTGCGCGAGCGCCGCGAGCTCGGGGTTGGCGCGCGTGCCCACGGCGAGCAGCGTCGCGTCGTCGGGGAGCGGACGCGGCGCGGGAAGCCGAGGTGGCGGGAGCGTCGCGTCGGGCGAGCGGCCAAGCAGCGCGTTGAGCCGCGCGCAGGCCGCGGGCAGGGCCGCCTCGAGCTCGAGCAGCTCGTGCTCGCCGTGGCCGTGCTCGACGTCCGCCCGGAGGAGCTCCTCCTGCGGCCTTCCGCCGGCGACGCCGGCGGCGGCGGCGGCGGCGCCGAGGCGGAGCAGCGCGAGCTTCTCCTGCTGCACGCGGATGCGCTCGGCGAGGAGCGCGTAGTCGAGCCACGCCGAGAGCACCGCGCGCTGCAGGGCGAACTTGGCGGCGGCGAAGCGCTCGCCGGCGGCGCGCGCCTCCTGGGTTGCGACCCGGCCCGCGGCGGCGACCTTGGTCGGGAAGGAGAGGTTCTGCATGGGATCGAAGCCGAGCGACAGCGAGGTGCGATCCCAGCCCGTCAGATTGTCGCCCGAGAGCAGGTACTCGAAGCCGAGCGAGACGTTGGTGTTCGGGTAGCCGGCCGCGACGTCGATGCGCTCGACCGCCGCGCGCCACTCGAAGTACGCGGCCTCGAGCTCGCCGTTGTGGAGCAGCGCGTGGCGCAGGACGTCGCGCCAGCCGGCGTCGGGCGGCAGCTCGTCCCGCGCCCGCGCGCGCGGCGGTGCCTCGTACGCGGCGCCGGCCGCGATCATGCGCTGCCGCTCGTTTGCTGCCTCGCGTGGTGCGAGCGAGCAGCCGGCGAGCAGCAGCACGGCGAGAATCCGTCGATGGGTGAGCATCTCTCCTCCAGGTGGGCCGCCGGCGCAGGGCGCACGTCGACCAAAGGTTCCGGACCGGGCTTCGCGCGAGCGCGAACCGGCTCAGAGGAGGAGCAAGGTGTGCTGCTCGATCAGCGTGCCGGGCGGTGCCGGCGGGTCGTCAGGCGGCGGGAGCGCGTGCGGAGCGGGAGCGGGCGGAAGCTCGAGCGTCGCGGGTGCGGCCGCGGCGAGCTGCAGCGCGTGGCTCGCGCGTCCGCCGGCCGGAGAAGCCTGCTCGGGGCCGAGCTGCAGCGCCGGGCAGCAGGGCGGGCGCGAGATCCCCTCGCGCTCGCAGCAGTCGTGCACGGCCGCCATGCCGCCGTGCGTCGCGTGCGGGGTTGCGTGCCCCGCGTGGTGCGCGGCGAGCTGCGGGCCGCCGTGTGCCGCGTGGGGCTCGGCCGGCGCACCGGCGAGCGCGGTGAGCGTCGGGCAACCGCCGAGCGCGCAGCTCTCCGCCGTGGTCCCTGCGACCACGAGGACGGCGAGCAGGAGCGGCAGGACGCGGCGCGCCATGGCTGCGACGAGGATGCGGGTCGCGCCGCGGGAAGTCAAACGTGCGCCGCCGCACGCCGCGGACGCGGGTTGCCAACCAAGATGGGCTGCGCCATAGACCCTCCATCCCCCGCGCGCCGCAGCCTCGGCCGAGCGGTGCGCGCCAGCGAGCCACCGGGCCGAGCCACAGCGAGGAAGGACGCGAAGATGCAGAGTTACGCGATGCTCATCGACGGCCGCATGGTCAACACGGCCGAGCAGGATCCGGTCATCAACCCCGCGTTCGGCGAGCCGTTCGCGACCTGTGCGCGGGCGACCAGGGCGCACGTCGACGAGGCGGTCGGCGCCGCGGCGCGGGCGTACAAGACCTGGCGCAAGGACGAGGCGCTGCGCCGCCAGAAGCTCCAGGAGTGCGCGACCGTCCTGCAGGCCAAGGCGAACGAGATCGCCCAGGTCCTGTCGCAGGAGCAGGGCAAGCCCGTGCAGCAGGCGATGATGGAGGTCTTCGGCGCCTCGCTGTGGTTCAGCTACTTCGCGACGCTGCAGATCGAGCCCGAGGTGCTGCAGGACGACGGCACGAAGAAGATCCAGGTCCTGCGCAAGCCGCTCGGAGTGGTCGCGGCGATCACGCCGTGGAACTTCCCGGTGATCCTGCTCTCGTGGAAGCTCGCCCCGGCCTTCCTCGCCGGCAACACCGTGGTGGCGAAGCCGTCGCCGTTCACGCCGCTCTCGACGCTGCTGGTCGCAGAGGCGCTCAAGGACGTGCTGCCCGCGGGCGTGCTGAACGTGCTGTCGGGCGGCAACGACCTCGGCGCCGAGCTGACCAGGCACCCCGACGTGCGCAAGATCTCGTTCACCGGCAGCGTCGCGACCGGCAAGAAGGTGATGCTCGCCGCGGCCGACGATCTCAAGCGAGTGACGCTCGAGCTCGGCGGCAACGACCCGGCGATCGTCCTCGACGACGTCGACCCGGACCAGGTGGCGGAGAGCCTCTTCTGGGGCGCCTTCCAGAACTCGGGCCAGGTCTGCGCCGCGATCAAGCGGCTCTACGTGCCGGAGAAGCTGCACGACGGCATCGTCGCCCGGCTCGTCGAGCGCGCGAAGCGCACCAAGGTCGGCAACGGCCTCGAGCCCGACACGGAGCTCGGCCCGATCAACAACGAGCCGCAGTTCAAGAAGGTCCTCTCGATGGTGGAGGACGCGAAGCGCTCGGGCGGCCGCATCGAGGTGGGCGGCGAGCCGCTGCCGGGCAAGGGCTACTTCCTGCCGCCGACGATCGTCACGGGCGTCGGCGAGGGCGTCCGTCTGGTCGACGAGGAGCAGTTCGGCACCGCGCTGCCGATCGTCAAGTACAAGCACCTGTCCGACGCGCTCGAGCAGGCGAACCGCACGAACTACGGCCTCGGCGGCTCGGTGTGGTCCGCCGACCCGAAGCGGGCCGAGGAGGTCGCGCAGGAGCTCGAGAGCGGCACCGTCTGGGTGAACCAGCACATCGACCTGTCGCCGTTCCAGCCTTTCGGCGGCCACAAGTGGAGCGGCATCGGCGTCGAGAACGGCAAGTGGGGGTACAACGAGTTCACCCAGGTGCAGGTGCTCGACGTGAAGCAGGCGTAAGCGCTCGGTGCGCTGCCGGGCCGAGCCCACCGGCTCGACCCGGCAGCGCGCGCCTCAAGCGATGAGCTTCGTGCGCGCGCTCTCCGCGCGCGCGACGCACTCGACGCCCTCCTGCACGGAGACGATCGGCGTCACCTCGATAGGTCACGAACGGCGCCCAGAGCGCGACCGCCTCGACGAGGGCGCCGAGCGAGTCGGTCTCGACCACGATGAAGTCGCCGCCGGTCGCTCCCAGGTAGTGCGCGCGGATCTGCATCCCCGCGGGCGGCTGCCAGGCGCGGAAGAGCTCGAGCGCCTTTCTCTGATCCTCCCGCGTGAGGCCCGGCCGCGGTTTCTCCTGGCACATGAACAGCACCGTCTCGCTCCTTGTCGCCTTCGTGCGGTCAGCGAGAAAAAGAGACCATCGCACGGCGCCTGGCAAGCACCTCAGCGGCGACCGTTGCGCAGCACGGTCGGCAGGAGCCGGCGGCTCTCGGCGGCGACCACCCCGCTCAGCGCGAGCAGCGCGATCAGGTTCGGCAGGGCCATGAGGCCGTTCATGATGTCGGAGAAGGTCCACACCGAGTCCATCTGCGCGACCGTGCCGAGGAAGACCACCGCAACCCAGACCCAGCGGTAGGGCAGGATCGCGCGGGTGCCTGCCAGGTACTCGATCGCCTTCTCGCCGTAGTAGGCCCAGCCGAGGATGGTCGAGAAGACGAAGGTCAGGAGGCCGCCCGTCAAGACGAACGTCCCGATCGCGCCGGCGCGGCGGAACGCCGCCTCGCACAGCGTGGCCTTCGTCATGTCGGCGCCCGTCCAGTCGTTCGCAGTGACGACCACCAGGCCGGTGAGGGCGCAGATGACGACGGTGTCCCAGAAGGTCCCGGTCGCCGAGACCAGCGCCTGGTGCACGGGGTTCTCGCTGCGCGCGGCCGCCGCGACGATCGGCGCGCTGCCGAGCCCCGACTCGTTCGAGAACAGCCCGCGCGCGATCCCGTAGCGCATCGTCTCGCGGATCCCGGCGCCGACGAAGCCCCCGACCGCCGCCTGGCCCGTGAAGGCGCTTTCGAAGATCAGGGCGAAGGTCGCCGGCAGATCGCTCCACTCGAGCGCGATGACGTAGAGGCAGCCGAAGACGTAGAGCGCGGCCATGAACGGCACGAGAAACTCGCAGACCCGCGCGATCGTGCGGATGCCGCCGAGGATGACCGCCGCCGTCGCGCCCGCGAGAAAGAGTCCGATCACCCACTTCGGCAGCCACGGCACCTGGACCACGGCCATCTCGGCGATCGCGTTCGCCTGCGTCATGTTGCCGATCCCGAAGGCCGCGAGCGCGGTGAACGTCGCGAACAGCACGCCGAGCCAGCGGAGCCCGAGCGCGTGCTCGAGCACGTACATCGGCCCGCCCGCCATCTCGCCGCGCTCGTTCTGCACGCGATACTTGACGGCGAGGAAAGCCTCCGCGTACTTGGTCGCGATCCCGAAGACGCCGGTGAGCCACATCCACAGCACCGCGCCCGGCCCGCCGAGCAGGACCGCGCCCGCGACCCCGTAGATGTTGCCCGTGCCGATCGTCGCGGCGAGCGCCGTGGTGAGCGCGCCGAACGGGCTCACGTCGCCCGACGCGGTCCTCTGGGGCTCGAGCGAGAGGCGGATCCCGGTGCCGACGTAGCGCTGCACGAAGCCGAGCCGCACCGTGAGGAACAGGTGCGTGCCGAACAGCAGGGCGACGAGCGGCCAGCCCCAGATCCAGTCGGCGACCGCGACGAGAAGCTGCTGGAGACGTTCTTCCACCGCGCCGCCTTATCGTGCGAGGGGCGAGCTGTGAAGCGCGAGCGCCGCGCGGCTCACGTCGCGAGCGCGTCGAGCGCCTGCCGGAGCCTGCGCACGCCCTCGCGGATCGCGCGCTCGGTGAGCCCGCCGTAGCCGAGCAGCAGCTCGGCGTGTGAGGGCGGCTTCGCGTGGAACGGCGCCGCGGGGTAGACACCGACCCCGCGCTCGCGGCACGCGGCGCGCAGCCGGCTCACGTCGCGCTGCGAAAGCTCGGGGATCCGCAGCAGGACGTGCAGCCCGGCGTTGGCGCCGAGCACCTCCGCGCGGTCGCCGAGCTCGCTCTCCACCGCGTGCAGCAGCGCCGCCCGGCGGGCGCCGTGGCGCGTGCGCATGCGCCGGACGTGCCGCTCGAGGTGGCCCTCGTTGATCAGGTCCGCGAACGCGAGCTGCTCGAGGGTCGCGGTGCCGGTGTCGCCGATCGCGAGCGCCGAGCGGAGCACGTCGACGAGCGGCACGGGCACGACGAGCCAGCCGATGCGCAGCGCCGGGAAGAGGACCTTCGAGGCCGTCCCGGAGTAGAGCACGCGGCCGTCGCGGTCGAGCGCCTGGAGGCACTCGAGCGGGTGGCCGGCGAAGCGGAACTCGCCGTCGTAGTCGTCCTCGAAGAGCAGCGCGTCGCGCGAGCGCGCCCACTCCAGCAGCGCGAGCCGACGCGGCAGCGAGAGGACGCCGCCGGCAGGAAACTGGTGCGACGGGGTGACGCACGCGAGCCGCGCCTCGCGGATCGCGTCGAGCCGCTCGACGACGAGCCCGTTCTCGTCCACCGGCACGTGCTCGATGCGCGCGCCGAGCGCCGCGAGGCAGAACGAGAAGCCCGTGTAGTGCGGATCCTCGAGGACCACCGTGTCGCCCGGGTCGACGAGCAGGCGGGTCGTGAGATCGATCGCCTGCTGCGAGCCGTGCACGATGAGCACCTGCTCGGGCGTGCAGGCGACGCCGCGCGCGCGCGACAGGCAGCCGGCGAGCGCCGTGCGCAGCTCCTCCGCGCCGCCGGGCGGCTGGTAGGCGAGGCGCTTGACGGAGAGCCGGCGCGCGCGCCGTCCGAGGAGCCGCGCCCAGGTCTCGAGCGGCAGGTCGGCGTAGGCGGGCTCGCCGTAGCGGAAGTCGTAGGGCAGGGACTCGCGCGGCAGGCTCCAGGTCGCCCGGTTCGGCGGGACCTCGCTCGCGAGGCGCCGTCCGTACGCCGAGAGCCGCGGCGTCGCGCCGTCGCGCGCGGCGGCACCCGTCCGCGCCTCGCGCGCGCGGGCGGCGCGCTGCGCCGGCAGCGTGTCCGCGACGTAGGTCCCGGAGGCGGGGCGCGCCGTCGCGTAGCCCTCGGCGACCAGCCGGTCGTAGGCCTGGAGCACCGTGTTGCGCGACACGCCGAGCTCGCTCGCGAGGTCGCGTGACGAGGCGAGCCGCTCGCCCGCGCGGAGCCGGCCGGCGAGGATCGCGTCGCGCAGCGCGCGGTAGGTCTGCTGGTGCAGCGCACCTTCGCCGTCGAGGCGCAGCAGCATGCGCGGCTCGTACCAGATGCGCCGCGGGCATGGGATCGGCGGGGTGGGTTCTGTGGGCAGCGGACCCTCGCTATCGTGGCCGGAGAGGAGGAGGGTGCGATGATCGCGCATCGACCGGCGGCCGTGCGCCCGCTGCGCGCGCCCGCCTGCAGGGTTCTCTCTGCCTGCATGATTCTCGGCTGTGCTGCGCTCGCCGCGGCGGCGCGCGCGGAGGAGCCGTCGCCTCGACCGGAGCCGACCGCGGTCCGGACGAGCTGCACGGCGGAGGAGCGGCGAGAGGCGCTCCGCGCCGAGCAGGAGCAGGTGCTCGCGGCAGCGCCACGGGAGGTCGAGTCGCTCGTCGCGGCGCTCGAGCCGGGCGGCCCGCTCGCCGGCTGGCGGCTGTCGCACGGGCTCGTCGTGCTCGCGGGCGGCGGGGTCGTGGCGCTCGACCGGATCGACGCGCCGCCGCCGCTCCCGCCGCTCCTGCTCGACGCGCCCTCCGAGGCCAGCTCGCCGGAGGACTGGCTCGACGTCGACGGCGAGGACGGCCCCTACCGGCTCGCCGGCTGGGGCTACTTCGCGACCTACGTCCCGGGCTCGGAGCCGCCGGCGAGGCGCTGCATCGAGCCGCACGAGTGGTTCGTGCACGAGGCGGGCTGGCACACGACGGACGGCGGCATGATCCTCACGCCCGGCGCCGAGCGCGAGCCGCCCCGCCCGACGGGCGTCGGCGTCTTCTTCTGGCACCCGCAGACCTGGGACATCCACTTCTGGGCGGGCGAGGACGGCGTGCCGACGATCGCCTTCGACAACCCGCGGGCGCGCGAGGGCGGCGTGCGGCTGCCGGAGGGATCGTTCTTCCGCCTGGTGAACGGGCGGAAGGAGCCGCCGTGATGGCGATGGGGGAGCGGCAGGAGGTGCGGATCATGCGGATCGAAGGCGGCTGCCACTGCGGCAACGTGCGCTACGTGCTCGACTGGCCGGGCGATCCGAAGGAGATGCCGGGCCGGGCCTGCACCTGCGCCTTCTGCGCGAAGCACGGCGGCCTCTGGACGTCGCACCGCGACGCGGCGCTCAGCGCGACGGTGGCCGATGCGTCGCTCGTCTCGAGGTACAGGTTCGGCACCAAGACCGCCGACTTCTTCGTCTGCGCGCGCTGCGGCGCCGTGCCGTTCGTGACGAGCGCGATCGACGACCGACTCTACGCCGTGGTCAACGTGAACACGCTCGAAGGCATCGACCGCTCGGCGCTCGCGCGCACCCCGGCCCAGTTCGACGGCGAAGCGACCGGCGAGCGGCTCGAGCGTCGAAAGCAGAATTGGATCGGACAGGTGCGGATCACGAGCGCCTGACCGGGCGCCGCGCGGGACGGCGATTTGTGGCCCCGGGGCGACGGCTCGCGCTCGAACCTTGCTGACCTGGCCCGGCGAACGCGCTACAGAGGACGCCCCTGGAGGGCATGTGACCCAGACCATCGCCTGGCCGCAGAAGACGCGCGAGCTGCACAACCATCACTTCGACTCGACGATCTGGAACGACTTCGTCTTCCGGGACGACGACATCGTCATCGCGACCTACGGGAAGTCGGGCACGACCTGGATGCAGCAAATCGTCGCGCAGCTCCTGTTCGACGGTGCGCCCGACGTCCCGGTCGCCGAGATGTCGCCCTGGCTCGACCTCCGAGTGCCGCCCAAGGCGGAGAAGCTGCCGCTGGTCGAGGCGCAGACGCACCGGCGCTTCCTGAAGACCCACCTGCCGGTCGACGCGCTCCGCTTCTCGCCGAAGGCGAAGTACATCTACATCGGGCGCGACGGCCGCGACGTGGTGTGGAGCATGTACAACCACCACGTGAACGCCAATCAGGACTGGTACGACGCGCTGAACGACACCCCCGGCCGCGTCGGGCCGCCGATCGAGCGCCCGCCCGCCGACGTGCGGATCTACTTCCGCGACTGGCTCGAGCGCGACGGGCACCCGTTCTGGCCGTTCTGGGAGAGCGTCCGGAGCTGGTGGGCGATCCGCGACCTGCCGAACGTGCGGTTCGTCCACTTCGAGGGCCTGAAGCGCGACATGCCGGGGGAGATCCGGCGCATCGCAAAGTTCCTCGACATCCCGATCCGCGAGTCGAGCTGGGAGGCGATCCTCGAGCACTGCTCGTTCGACTGGATGAAGAAGCACGCGACGCAGACCGTTCCGCTCGGCGGCGCGTTCTGGGACGGCGGCGCGACGACCTTCATCCACAAGGGCGTGAACGGCCGCTGGCGGGACGTGCTCAGCGCCGAGGAGAGCGCGGCGTACGAGCGGCGGGCCGTGGCCGAGCTCGGCGTCGAGTGCGCGCGCTGGCTCGCGACGGGAGAGCGGCTCGATCGGGCGGGACGGGCGTGACCCGATCCCCGGGGTCGGCACGCGCCCGCAAGGAGGTGACATCGTGCAGATCGCCTACGTGAACCTCTTCGTGAGCGACCTCGAGCGAGCGCTCGCCTTCTACCAGGGGACGCTCGGCCTCGCGCTCGAGCATGCGGCGCCCGAGCACGGCTACGCCTCGCTCGCCGCGGGTCCGATCCGCCTCGGCCTGGCGGTCGCCGGGCCCGAGCAGCGCGGGCTCGTCGGCCGCCACACCGGGATCGGCTTCGCGGTGCCCGACCTCGCGGCCGAGCACGACCGGCTCGCGGGGCTCGGCGTGCGCTTCCCGATGCCGCCCGCGCGCCAGCCTGGGGCGGCTTCATGGCGCTCGCCGAGGACCCGGACGGGAACGTCTTCTACCTCGACCAGGTCTCGCTCGCGCACGGGTGAGATCCGTGACCTCCGTCAAGGGCTGACTCATGCCCGAGCAGCCGACGCGGTAGACGGCGCAAAGCGGCTTCCGCATTGCCGCGGCGAGAAGGGGAGCTTGCCGCGGGCGCTCGATCCCGCGCTGTCGAGGCTCTTCACGTGCCGGTGAGCTCGAGAAGCCGAGGTTGACCAGCCGGTGCGGCTGCCGGACGTGGTTGCCGGGCCTGCATCAGCGCTCGCGCAGGCGTCGTATGCGTGGGTTGAGAAGGGCGATCGCGAAACCCTTGCTCGCGAGCAAGGCGAACAGGGACGCTGCGGCGCCCGTTGGGCAGCGGCGAGGCGTCCGAGGCGGGGCGTACGTGCCGCAGGTCGCGAGCCGCGACCGCTCGACGTGCCCGACGGTCTTCGCGATATGAGACAAAATATTGCTCTTGACATCGCTACGGCGCTCGGATATGATTCGCCCAATCAAGACACAATTTGACCAACTGACCCTTCGCCTCGAGCCACGGCCTCGCTGGGGTGGCTACAGGCCCGGTGCCGGTCGGAAGCGAGCGCCCGGCAAGCGGCCGTGCGTCGCGCATCGCCGGCGTCCGCGGCACGACGAGCGGCATCCCGTGCTCGTCACACTGCGCGCGCGCCGCGAGGTGGAATCGCTGCGCCGCCGCGCCTTGTACGACAAGGTCGCGGAGGCGATCGGACACGTCCGGCGTCCGGACTTCCGGGTGGTGCACTACACGGTGCAGACCGATCATGTGCACCTGATCGTCGAGGCGTCGAGCACGGGCGCCCTCTCGAGCGGCATGCGAGGCTTCGCCATCCGGGTCGCGCGCGCGGTCAATCGCATGCTCGGTCGACGCGGCGCCGTATGGAGCGACCGTCGTGCGGTCGCCGGCGTCGACCCGTGCTCGTCGGCGCCCTGGTTCGAGGGGTACCGCGACCAGCTTCCTCGACTGGGCGTGCCGCCACCGACGCTCCCGCCGCAGACCTGGCTGCTGCGCGTCGGTTGGCGACGGCACGGGCTCATCTCACTCGCAGAGGGACCGCGCCGGGGCCCGACCAGAAGCAGCGGCGGCTAGAGTCGAGAGAGGCGGCGGTCGTCGGCCCTTCGGGGGGCGCGCTTTCGGACGCACCTCGCGATCGCGCTCGGCATCGAAGCCGCACCTCTGCGGATCGTCGACGAGCTCGGCTTGCAGCGGCGTCGCGGCCGCGAGCCGAGCGCGCACTCAGCACCGGCTGGACCTGCCCCGGCTGTGTGGGCAGAGGGCTGATCACAAACCCGGGTGGGTCAGTTGCCGAGCGACGCCTCGCTCAGTTTCCGAGCCGCGCGAGCCGAGGTCGACCAGCCGGTGCAGCTGGCGGACGTGGTCGCCGAGCTCCTGCACCCAGCGCTCGCGCAGGCGGACGAGCTCGCGCAGCTCCATCGTCGCTTCGTCGCTCAGCCGGGTGACCGCAGGCCGGGACTTCGCCTCAGCCACCGCGCGGCGACCCCCGAAACCTGTCTCCCGTTCTCTACCCGACCGTGGGTGGGGACATGGAGTAGAAACCAGCGCCTGGCTTCGCGGCGGCGTGTCGATCCCGGGCCTGCCCGAACGACCATCGGGTGAGCGGCCGAGCGCGCCGAAGCGTGCACGGGAGCCGCGACCGCGAGGACGACGATGAAGCTCTACGCACACCCCTTTTCCTCCTACTGCCAGAAGGTGCTGATCGCGCTGTACGAGAACGCGATCCCGTTCGAGCTCCGCATGCTGGCGCCCGACGACCCGCAGGCGATGGCCGAGCTCGAGGAGCTCTGGCCGTTTCGCCGCTTCCCGGTGCTGGTCGACGACGGCCGGGCGGTGATCGAGTCGAGCATCATCATCGAGCACCTGCAGCTCCACCATCCGGGGCCGGTGCGGCTGATCCCCGACGAGCCGCGCGCCGCGCTCGAGGTCCGCTTTCTCGACCGCTTCTTCGACCTCTACGTCTCGACCCCGCAGCAGAAGATCGTCTTCGACGCGATCCGTCCGCCGGAGAGCCGCGACCCCGAGGGGGTGCGCGAGGCCCGGCAGATGCTCGAGACCGCGTACCGCTGGCTCGACCCGACGATCGCGGCGCGCGAGTGGGCGGCGGGCGACGCGTTCACCCTCGCCGACTGCGCCGCCGCTCCCGCGCTCTTCTACGCCGACTGGACGCACCCCATCGACGCGGCCTTCGCGAACGTCCGCGCCTACCGCGAGCGGCTGCTGGCCCGGCCGTCGTTCGCCCGGGCGGTCGACGAGGCGCGGCCGTACCGGCCGCTCTTCCCGCTCGGCGCGCCGGACCGCGACTGAGCGCGGGGCGCGGGTGCGCGGCGCCGCGCGGGCGCCGCGCGCCGGGCGTCAATCCGACGTCGTTGCCGATGTCGTTGCCGGCGCCGTCGCTTCGGCCGCCGCTTCCGCCGGCGCGCCGCTCGCCCCGCGCGCCTCGTAGAGCAGCATCCCGATGTCCGCGCCGAGCAGCAGGTCGTCGTGCACGCCGAACACGTGGCGGCGGATCCGGCCCTGCGCGTCGATCAGGATCGTGGTCGGCGTGCCCTGCATGCCGTAGGCGCGCATCGTGCGCGGCACCGGGTCGCCCTCGGGGCCGGGAGCGTCGACGCCGACGGGGAACTCGATCCGGTACTCGTGCAGGAAGGCGCGCAGCGCCGCGGGGTTCATCGCCTCGTGGTGCTCGAAGACGGTGTGCAGCCCGACCACCACGAGCGGCGCGTTCGCGAAGAGCCGCGCGACCCGCTGCGCCTGCGGGAGCCCCCGCTCGACGCAGCCCGGGCAGAGCATCTGGAAGGCGTGCAGCACGACCACGCGGCCGCGGAGCCGCTCGAGGGTGAGCGGCTCCGGGGTGTTGAACCAGGTGGTCGTCTGCCACTCGGGCGCCGGCCGCGGCGTCATCAGAAGTCCCCGTCGCGGACGTACGGGTGGCTCCACAGCGTGAGCTGCAGGAGGCAGGACTTGACCCAGGCGGTGTGCATCTTCTCGACCTCTTCCGGCTTGTGGCCGCGCTTGGCGAGGAACGGCTTCAGCGTGAAGGTCACCGGGAAGGCCAGGAGGAAAAGGTAGCGGAACGGCACGATGTCGGTCGAGGCCACGCCGTCCGTCCGGTTCTTCTTCGCGCGGTGGTGGCGCAGCCCGATCTCGTGCTGGTAGTCGAGCCAGCGCTGGTCGTACTCGGCGCGCGCCGTGTCGAGGATCCACTGGCCGAAGCGCTTCCGCACCGCGGCGAGGTAGTCGCCGATCGGCTTCCCGTCGCTCGGGCTGGTGAACGTGGCGAGCAGGTGCGGGTGCGAGCCGACGAACCCGTACCAGACGTCGAGGATCTCCTCGACCTGGTCCTTCAGGACGTCGTGCGAGACCCGCAGCCAGCGGATGTCCTCGTCCTCGAGGAGGACCGTCTTCTTCATCAGCTCGAGGTCCTCGAGCGAGACCGGTGAGCGGGGAAGATCGCCGCTGCCGTAGGTGTAGCCGGGAATCGCCGCTGCTTGGTTCATCGCATACCTCCCTTCCGGTCGCGGGGTCCGGTGGGCCCGCGACGTCTCTTCGGGAGTCACTCCTACGCACCGTGCGCGTCGTGTCAGGAATGCACTTTTCGGTAAGCTGGTAACCTCATGGAACGGCGCGATCCTTCGGCATCGGTTCCGGTCGCCGCGATGGTCGAGAGCATCGTCGGCTGCAAGTGGTCGGTGCGCCTCCTCCAGGAGTGCAGCGAGGGCCCCCGCCGTCCGAGCGCGCTCCTTCGCTCGTGCCCCGGGCTGTCGGCGAAGGTGCTGAACGAGCGGCTGCGCAAGATGCTGCGCTTCGGCATCCTCGAGCGCACCGTGTTCGGCGAGAAGCCGCCCGTCGAGGTCGAGTACCGCCTCACGCCCTTTGGCCGCCGCTTCACGCGGATCCTCGCCGAGGTGCGGCGGCTGCAGGAGGAGGTCGACCAGGGGCGGATCGAGCAGCGCCGCGCTCCGGCGAAGTGACCCCGCCACCACCCGAGAGCTCAGTCAAGCAGACTGGCTCCTGCGCGAAGCCCGTCGCTGGACCTTTCCAGGTGCCACGTCGCGCGCGATCGTTCGCGCCATGGCGAACGATGATCTCGTGACCTTCCTTCCGCTACGCGCAGGCGTTCGAGCTCGCCTGGCTGAGCGACGACTGGTCGGCCGTGGCCGACTGCTTCACCGACGACGCCGAGTACGTCGTGCACGACGGGGGCCCGTTCGGCGCCGGCGGTACGGGCCGCGACGGCGTCGTCGCGGCGCTCCGCGGCGGCACGCAAGCCGTCGACCGACGCTTCGACGTCCGCATTCCGGAGATCCTCGCGGGTCCGGTGCGCCGCGCGGACGGCGTGTGGGTGCGCTACGCGCTCGAGCTCCGCCGCGTCGGGCTGCCCGAGCTGCGCTTCACCGGCACGAGCGTCGCGACGGTCGCCGGCGGGCGGATCCGGAGGCTCCTCGACACGCCCGAGCCGGGAGCCGGAATGCGCGCGGCCGCGTTTCTCGCGGAGCACGAGGCACGCCTGCGCCCGGCGGGCGCGCCGCTCGCGGCCGACGTCGACGCGCGCGACGCGCGGGACCTCGAGCACGCCCTCCAGCGGAGCCTCGTGCGCTACGGCGCGGCGAAGAGCCAGCAGGACGTCGAGGCGGCGCTTGCGGCCTGCAGTGACGACTTTGTGCTCGACACGCCGGCCTTCGGCACGACGGCGCGCGGCAAGGAGGAGGCGCGCGCCCAGCTCGGCCTGTTCTTCACCGCCTTCCCCGACTACCGCGTCGAGCTCGAGGGCATCGCGGCGGAAGGCCGCTCGGTCGCCTGCTGGGGCACGGCGCATCTCACGTTCGCCGGGCCGCTCCTCGACCTGCGGCCCACCGGGCGCTCGGCGACGCTGCCGTTCGTCTCGGTCTTCGCCTGCGAGCCGAGCGCGGTGCGCGCCGAGCGCTTCCACGTCGACCTGGCGACGCTGTGCGCGCAGCTCGGCGTGCCGCTGGCCGAGATGAACGCGGTGCTCGGCCTGGCCGGGCAGTCCGCTGCGGGCGCCGCCGCCCCGCACGTCCCCGGCGCGGCCGCGGCCGCGGGAGGCGCCTGACCGTGGCGCGGCTCGTCCACCGGGCCTGCACGCTCTGCGAGGCGACCTGCGGCCTCACCTTCGAGGTCGACGGCGAGCGCATCCTCTCGGTGCGCCCCGACCCGGACGATCCCTTCTCGCGCGGCTTCGCCTGCCCGAAGGGCATCGCGATCGCCCAGCTCCACGACGACCCGGACCGGATCCGCCAGCCCGTCAAGCGCAACTCGCGTGGCGACTTCGAGCCCATCTCCTGGGACGAGGCGCTGGACCTCGCGGCGCGCGGGCTTGCCGACATCAAGCGCCGCTACGGGCGCAACGCGGTCGCGGTCTACTGGGGCAACCCGATCATCCACAACCACGGCGCGCTCATGCTGCGCACCGGGCTCACCCGGGCGCTCGGCACGCGCAACACCTTCGGCGCCGGCTCGCAGGACGTGAGCGTCCGCTTCGCGACCTCGTACTACCTCTACGGCAGCTCGCTCGTCATCCCGGTGCCGGACATCGACCGGACGCAGTACTTCCTCTGCGTCGGCGCGAACCCGGTGGTCTCGAACGGCAGCGTCATGACGGCGCCGAACGCCCGCGGCCGGCTGCGCGCCATCCGCGCGCGCGGCGGGCGCGTCGTGGTGGTCGACCCGCGCCGCTCGAAGACCGCACGCGAGGCGGACGAGCACGTCCCGATCCGTCCCGGCGGCGACGCGGCCTTCCTGCTCGCGCTCTGCGCCGTGCTGCTGCGCGAGGGCAGGGCGGCGCTCGATCTCGTCCAGCGCGCCGCGACCGGCTGGGACGAGGTCGAGCCGCGGCTCCGGGCGCTCGACCTGGACGCCTGCGCGGGCTCGAGCGGCGTGCCGCTCGCGACCATCGTGCGCCTCGCGCGCGAGCTCGCCGACGCGCCCTCGGCGCTCGACCCGGTTCGCATCCTGCGGCTTGCGGGCAGCGACGGGCACGCGCGCTGGCGCTCGCGGGTCCGCGGGCTCCCCGAGACGCTGGGCGAGGTGCCGTCCGCGGTGCTCGCCGACGAGATCGAGACCGAGGGCGAGGGGCAGGGGCGGGCGCTGCTCACCTTCGCCGGGAACCCGGAGCTCTCCGTGCCGAACGGGCGGCGGCTCGACGCGGCGCTCGAAGGGCTCGAGTTCATGGTCTCGATCGACCTCTACGTGAACGAGACGACGCGCCACGCGAACCTGATCCTGCCGCCCGCCTGGGCGCTCGCCGAGGAGCACTTCGACCTGCTCTTCCCGGGCGTCTTCGTGCGCAACGTGGTGCGCCGCTCGCCGCCGGTCGTCGAGCGGCGTCCCGGTGAGCTGCACGGCTGGGAGATCCTGCTCGCGCTCGCGCGCCGCCTGGGCGGCGGCCCGACCGGCACGCCGCTCGACCGCGTGCTGAACGCGGCCGAGCGCCTCGGGCTCCGCTGGACGCCGCGCCCGACGCTCGCGCTGCTGCTTCGCACCGGCGAGTGGGGCGCGGGCTTCCTGCCGTGGCGCAGACGCAGAGGCCTCACGATGCGCGACCTCGAGGCCGCGCGGGATCGACCTGGGCCCGCTCCGCACCGGCATCGCGCACCGCGTGCAGCACGAGGACCGGCGCGTCCACCTCGCGCCGAAGCCGCTGATCGACGCCTGGGACGCCTGGGCCGCGTCACTCGGCGAGGAGCGGCCGGCGGACGAGCTGCTGCTCATCGGCCGCCGCGAGCAGCGCACCAACAACTCGTGGATGCACAACGTGCCGGCGATGGTGGCGGGCCGCGAGCGCTGTCTCCTCTACGTCCACCCGGAGGACGCCGCGGCGCGCGGGCTTGCCGACGGCGAGCGCGTGGTGATGGAGAGCCGCGTCTACCGGGGCGAGGTGCGGATCCGCGTGACCGACGAGATGGCGCCCGGCGTGGAGAGCCTGCCGCACGGCTGGGGTCACGCCCCGGCGGCGCGCTGGCAGCGGGTCGCGGGGCGCACGCCCGGCGTCTCGATCAACGACTGGACGGACGAGACGCTGGTCGAAGACGTCGTCGGCCAGTCGGTGCTGAACGGCGTGCCGGTGCGCCTCTACCCGCGCGAGCCGCTCGAGCAGCGCGTCGCGAGCTAGAGTGGACCGAGCGCAGCCGGCGCTGCGTCTCAGGCGGCGGCGGGCGCGCCCGCCGAGCGCACCGGCACGTACTCGGGCGGCGTGCCGACGTTGAGCTCCTCGCGCACCCGCTCGAGCGGCTGCGGGAGCAGCGCCTCCCAGTCCGCGGCGGGGAGCCAGCGCGCACGCCGGCCGCGCCGGTAGCCCTCGACGATCACCGGCCGGGCGAACGACGCCTCGCCCTTCGCCTTGAGCCAGGCGACGGCGACGATGAAGCCGACCCCGGGGTTGCGCGTCTGCGCGAAGCTGAAGGCGAGCAGCGCCGCCTCGCCGACCAGGTCGCGGCCGTAGCCGGTCACGACGTGCCACAGGTCGTGCATGTCGCGCAGCCGGTCGGCGAACAGCCGGCGCTCGAAGCCGATGTCCTCGCGGCGGTACTCCTTGCTCGCCTCGACCAGACCCTGGCCGCTGAGCCGCTCCTGGCTCATGAATTCGGCGTAGGCCCGGCCCAGGCTGCCGGGGGGCAGGCTCTCGAGGTAGGCGCGGTCCTCGAGCGTCGCGAGCAGGTTGCGCTTCTCGGCGAGGATCCGCGAGCCCGTCTCGGTCGCGCGGAAGCGGCGGAAGAGCCGCTCGCCCGTGTTGCCCGACAGCGCGTCGATGATGTCGAAGACCTTCGCCGTGTCGTCGGGGTTCGCGATCAGCTCCCGGACCGCGCGCAGCGCGCGCAGCGGCTGGATGCGCTTGCGGGACGGTTTCGAGCTTTCCTGCATGACTCCTCGACCTTCGTGACCATGCCGCAGGGACGTGGTACCTGCTGACAAAATGTCAGTATTCACCTACATACAGGATTGTCAATAGTGGCGCCGGCCCGGACACGCCGGCGGCGGACCGCGGAGGAGGCCCGGCACGAGATCCTCGCGGCCGCGCAGCGCCGGCTCGCGGAGGGGGGACCGGAGGCGATCCGCCTGCAGGACATCGCCCGCGACCTCGGCATCTCCCACCCGACGATCCTGCACCACTTCGAGAGCCGCGAGGGGCTGATGCAGGCGCTCGCCCGCTCGGCGATCGGCGCGCTCAACAACGACGTCCTGCGCGCGATCTCCGACCCGAGCCGCGGCACCTCGCCCGAGGCGGTGCTCGACCGCGTCTTCCAGACGCTCGGCGAGTCGGGGCACGCGCGGCTGCTCGCCTGGGCGGCGCTCAGCGAGCGCGCGCCGGGCCGGCTCAAGGCGCAGCCCGGGGAGCAGCCGATCCTGAAGATCTTCGCCGACGTGGTGCACGGGCGCATGGTCGAGGAGGCGCGCGCGGCGGGCGGGCGCGCCCCGTCCCGGGAGGAGGCCGACTTCGCGGTGCGGCTCGTCGCCGCGGCGATGTTCGGTGACGCGCTGCTCGGCGACGTCTTGAATCGTCTCGGCGGGCTGCCCAACGATGCGTCCGTGCAGCGGCGCTTCCGGATCTGGCTCGCACGCCTCCTCGACGAGCGGCTCCGCCGCGCGGCCGCGCCGCGTCGTGGACGACCGAAGAAGCGCTGACTTGACGTTCTCGCACGAGGAGCCGCGCGTCGCGGCACGCGCCGCGCCGTCGGGCGAGCGCGTCGAGCGGACGACCCGCCAGGCGAGCCCCGAGCACCTGCTCACGCTCGAGCCGCTGCGCGCCGTGGTCCGCCTCGCCGCGCCGACCACGCTCGTCATGCTCGTCGCGGCGGTGTCGAACGTGCTCTACACCTACTACGTGAGCCGGCTCGGCGCGGACGCGATCGCGGCCGTCTCGCTGGTCTTCCCGATCTCGCTCGTCGCGATGACGGCGATGGGCGGCGGCATCGGCTCCGGGACGACGTCAGCGATCGCGCGCGCGCTCGGCGCACGCCGGCTGGCGCGCGCCAACGCGACGGCGGAGCACGCCTTCCTCCTCGCGGTCGTGGTCGGGATCGCCTTCGGCGCGTTCATGATCGTCGCGGGCCGGCGCGTGTTCTCCTGGATGGGCGGCTCGGACGAGGTCCTGGACAGCGCCGCCGAGTTCGCGAGCGTGCTGTTCGGCGGCGCCGCGATCACCTTCCTCTCGGGGATGTTCGACAGCGTGCTGCGCGGCGAGGGGAACGTGCGGGTGCCCGCGATCTGGTCGTGCACCTCGCTGCTCCTGCAGATCGCGCTCACCCCGGTCTTCATGTTCGTCTTCGACCTCGGCCTGCCCGGTGCGGCGGGCGCGACGGTGCTGAGCCAGCTCCTCGCGATGACGCCCCGGGCGCTGTTCGTGCTCGGTGGCCAGGGCGTGCTCCGCCCGCGGCCCGTCCCGCGCCGCATCGAGCTCGGGCCGCTGGGCGAGATCCTGCGGGTCGGCGTCCCGGCCGCGCTGTCGACGACCGTCAACTACGTCGGCATCATGGTCTTGACGGGCGTCGTCGCGCGGCTCGGCACGTCCGACCTGGCCGCGTACGGCCTCGGCACGCGGCTCGACTTCCTGCTCCTCTCGTTCGCCTTCGGGGTGGGCGTCGCGGTGCTCACCCTGGTCGGGCTCGCGAGCGGCGCGGGACGGCCCGAGCGGATCACGGCGTACCTGCGCACGGCGTACGGGCTCATCACCGTACTGCTCGCGACGGCGAGCGTGGTGCTCTGGTGGCGGCCGTCGCTCTGGCTCGGGATCTTCACCGACGACCCGGGGATCCACGCGGTGGGCAGCATGTACTTCCGGATCGTCGGCCCCACGTACCCCTTCGTCGGCGTCTCGATGGTCTGCGCCTTCGCCTTCCAGGGGCTCGGCCGCGCGACCCCGCCGCTCGTCGTCATGGCGGTGCGCGTGCCGCTCGTGCTTGCCGCGGCGCTCGTCGGGATCGGCTGGCTCGGCTTCCGCGAGAGCGGCGTGTTCGCGGTCATCGCCGCGGGCAACGTGCTCGCGAGCTTCGTGCTCGCGGCCCTGCTCGCGCGCGAGCTGCGCCGCCGGCGCGCGCCCGCCGGCGCGCTGGCGTGACGACGCGCCGGCCGGTGTCGCGCCGCGCGCCGCTCGTGGAAGCGTCGCGCGTTGCCTGGGCGGGGACGCGCGCATAGCGTCGCCCGAGGTGCGGATCGAGGAGCAGATCGAGCTCTCGGATCTGAATTTCGCCGAGGCGAACCGCGAGCTCACGCGACGCGCGGGCGGCGCGGCGCACGACGAGGGCGGGCTGCTGCTCTACGCCGGCGCGCACGACCTGCCCGTGCTGGTGAACGGGGCCTTCTGCACGGGTCCGCAGCTTCCCGCCGCCGAGGTGCTGGGGCGGGCCGAGGCGTTCTTCGGGGCGCGAGGGCGGGGCTACACCGTGCTGGTTCGCGCGCACGCGGACCGCGAGCTCGCGGCCGCGGCCGCCCGCGCCGGGCTCGTCCCGTTCGGCGAGCCGCCCGCGATGGTCCTCCGCAAGCGCCTCGCCGACGCGCGGCCGCCCGCGGGCGTCGTCCTACGCCGGGTCGAGAGCGAGGACGACGCGGCCGCCTTCGGCCGCGTCATGGGCGAGGCGTACGCGACCTACGGCATGCCGCTCGAGTGCGGGCCGGCGCTCGTCGGACGGCTCGACGTTCTGCGCGCGCCGCACATCGCGACCGTCGCCGAGACCGAGGCGGGCGTCCAGGCGGGCGCGATGGTGATCGTCACGCACGGCGTGGCCGGCGTCTACTGGGTCGGCACGACGCCCGCCGCGCGCGGGCGAGGGCTCGCCGAGCTCTGCACGCGCGCCGCGACAAACGCGGGCTTCGACCTCGGCGCGCGGATCGCGGCGCTGCAGGCGTCGGTGATGGGCGAGCCGATCTACCGGCGCATGGGCTACGTCACGGTGAGCCGCTACCCGCACCTCGTGCGCACGAAGCCGCCGGCGCCGCCCTCGAACGCGTAGCCCGCGTGCGCGGTGGTGCGCTCGTCGAGCCGCTCAGGCTTCCGCGAGCGCCGAGTCGACCCGGTCGAGGAGCGCGTCGAAGCGGAACGGCTTGCGCAGCACGGCGCGCGCGCCGAGGTCGCTCGCCTCCTTCGCCCACTCGTCGAAGCAGGTCATGACCAGGACCGGGATCGAGCGAAGGTCGCGCCGCCAGAGCGCGCGCTTGGTTGCGAGGAACTCGATGCCGTCGACGACCGGCATGTCGAGGTCGAGGACGATCACGCGCGGCGGGTGGTGCGGCAGCATCTGGAGCGCCTCGCGCCCGTTGCTCGCCTGCGCGACCTCGATGCCCTCCGAGCCGAGCAGCAGGGCGAGCGCCTCGCGAAGGTCGGCGTCGTCCTCGACCACGAGCACGCCGCTCGTGCGGCTCGGCTCGTTGCACCGCCGCACCGTGCGGTCGCCGAGCCAGCGACGCAGGCGCCGCCCGAGCCGCCCACTCCGCGTTGCGCTCGTGTTGTGCATTCTCGACGGGGGAGCAAGAGCGGTGCCCGGTCCTCCCTCACGCCGCGTCTCGCGCTTGCGGCGCGGTCGTCGGCGCCGGTGTAAGAGCTTCGCGAACCGCCGTGTGGAAGCGACAAGCGCGAGCTCGTCGTGCGCTCGCCCGGTGCGCGCTGCGCGGCGCGGGCACGTGCTGCGGCCCGCTTGTCAGCCTTACACGACGCGGCCGACCCGCTTGCAGGCGGCCGGGCCCGGCGCGCTCGCTCGAGCGCCGCGGACCAGCTCGCGGAAGGTGAGCGCGTTGCGCACCGCCGCGCCCTCCGCGTCGTTGTCGAAGTAGACGTAGACGTCGCGCCCCTCGCCCGCCCAGGCGCGGGCGTCCCTCGCCCAGGCCGCGAGGCTCGCGCGCGAGTAGCTCGACGCGTACTTCCGCGTGTGCCCGTGCAGGCGGACGTAGACGAATTCCGCGGTGAGCGCGCGCCACAGGGGAAAGTCGGGCGCGTCGCTCAGGCACACGGCGACGCCGCGCGCGGCGAGCGCGTCGGCGGCCTCGCTGGTGAACCACGAGCGGTGGCGAAACTCGATCGCGTGCCGGACGCGGCGCCAGACGCGCAGCGCGCGCAGGAAGCCCTCGAGCCGCTCGAGGTCCGCGCGGAGGTTCGCCGGGAGCTGCCAGAGGACCACCTCGAGCCGGTCGCCGAGCGGGCGCGCCTGGTCGCGCAGCCGGACGATCGAGCCCTCGACGTCGCGCAGGCGCTTGAAGTGGGTGACGAAGCGATGCCCCTTGAGCGCGAAGACGAAGCCGGACGGGGTCTCGGCGCGCCAGCGGCGGTAGGTCTCGGGCTGGATCTGGACGTAGAACGAGCCGTTGATCTCGAGCGTGTCGAAGACGCTCGCCGCGTGCGCGAGCCAGCGACGCGCCGGCACGCCTCGGTAGAAGTCCCGCCGCCACGACGGGTAGTTCCAGCCGCTCGTCCCGACGAGGATCCGGCCCTGCGGCATGCGGCGGAGCGAAGCACGCGACGCGCCGCGCACAACGACGCGCGCCCGCATGGCACGGTCGCTGCAGACGCGAGGCACATGGGCCGCTCGCAGGGCAAGGTGGATCCGCGGCTCGCCGCCTACCGCGCGAAGCGGCGCTTCGCCGCGACGCCGGAGCCTGCGGGTGAGGCGCGGCCCAGGCGGGCCCGCCGGGAGCCGAGCTTCGTCGTCCAGAAGCACGCGGCGCGGCGCCTGCACTACGACTTCCGCCTCGAGCTCGACGGCGTGCTCCTGAGCTGGTCGGTCCCCAAGGGGCCGAGCCTCGATCCCGGCACGCGGCGCCTCGCGGTTCGCACCGAGGACCACCCGCTCGAGTACGCGGGCTTCGAGGGAATCATCCCGGAGGGCGAGTACGGCGGCGGCACGGTGGTCGTCTGGGACCGCGGCACCTGGCATCCGGAGTCCGACCCGCACGAGGCGCTGCGCCGCGGCCGGCTCACCTTCGAGCTCTTCGGCGAGAAGCTGCGGGGCCGCTGGCACCTCGTCCGGACGCGCGGCGACGCCGCCGGACGCGACCGCGAGAGCTGGCTGCTCTTCAAGGGGCGCGACGATGCGGCGCGCGACGCCGCCGACGTGGTCGAGGAGCGGCCCGAGAGCGTGCTCTCCGGGCGCACGCTGGAGGAGGTCGGCGCTGCGCGCGACCGCGTCTGGCACTCGAACCGGGCGTCCGGCAAGGCGCGGGCCGGCGCGCGGGCAAACGACGGTGAGCCGGCCGAGTCGGCCGCGGGCCTCGTCGAGCTCGTCCGCTCGCTGCCCGTCGACGTCCGGCTCACCAACCTCGACAAGGTGCTCTTCCCCGAGCAGGCGCTCAGCAAGGCGGCGCTCGTCGCGTACCTCGCGGTGGTCGCGGAGCACCTGCTCGAGCACGCGGCGCGGCGGCCGCTCACGCTGCTCCGCTGTCCGGACGGACGCCACAAGCAGTGCTTCTTCCAGAAGCACGCGAACGACACCGTGCCGCGCGAGATCGGGCGCGTCTCGCTCCGCGAGGCGCGGCGCGAGGCCACGTACATGACGGTCGACGACCTCGCGGGGCTCGTCGCGCTCGCCCAGATGGGGACGCTCGAGATCCACACCTGGGGCTGCCACGCCGACGCGCCGGAGCGCCCGGACCAGCTCGTGCTTGACCTCGATCCCGGTCCGGGGATCACGTGGGAGCAGGTCGCCGACGCGGCGTTCGAGGCGCGCCGCCGCCTCGCCGCGCTCGGGCTCGAGAGCTTCGTCAAGACGACCGGCGGCAAGGGCCTGCACGTGGTCGCGCCCGTCGAGCGCAGAATCGGTTGGGACGAGCTGAAGGAGTTCGCGAGAGCCGTCGCGGACGGCATGGTCGACGAGCACCCCGAGCGCTACACCGCGCAGGTCGCGAAGGCGCGTCGCGCACGGCGGATCCTGGTCGACTACCTGCGCAACGCGCGCGGCGCGACCGCGGTCGCGGCCTACTCGCCGCGCGCGCGCCCCGGCGCGCCGGTCGCAACGCCGCTCACCTGGGACGAGCTCGAGCGCGGCGTCGACCCGGCGGACTTCACGATCACGACCGTCCCCGCGCGGCTCGGCTCGCTGCGGCGCGATTCGTGGCACGGCTACCACGAGCTGCGCCAGTCGATCACCGCCGCCGCGCGTCGCGCCGTGGGCGCGGGCTGAGCGCGGCTGCGCGTCGCTCAGCGTGTCGCGCGCCGGCCAGGCGCCGACGACGCCCTGGATGGCGGGGCGGGGCTCGCGAGCGCGGCGCGGATGCCTTCGAGCCGCTCGCGGACCACGCGGTAGTAGACCCACGCTCCGCGCTTCTCGCGCTCGAGAAGTCCCGCCTGGTGGAGGACCTTTAGGTGGTGGCTCACCGTCGGCTGCGAGAGTCCCGACGGCCCGATCAGGTGGCAGACGCACGCCTCGCCCCCGGGCCGCGCCGCGATGAAGCTCAGGAGGAGGAGCCGGGCGGGGTCGGCGAGCGCCTTCAGCACCG
>FWPU01004008.1_pt1 | contig 35253 bp, 28 predicted proteins | sample 2228361 | NCBI WGS metagenome assembly FWPU01 (sample SAMEA103939777, study PRJEB20133) | metagenome
AAAGAAACCAGTTGTTCTGTTAATCCTGTGGCAGCAGGTTCTCCTGTTCTACCTCCTCCAAATTGTTTTTCCCCAATATGTATAATTCCATTAAGAAAAGTACCATTGGTAAGTACAACAGCTTTTGAATAAAAAGTTATACCCATTTTGGTGATAACACCTATCACTCGCTTATCCTTTACAATGAGTTCCTTTACCATGTCTTGCCAAAAATCTATGCGGGTATTTTTTTCTAAAATTTCTCTCCATTTCAAAGAGAAAAGCATTCTATCATTTTGAGAACGAGGGCTCCACATAGCAGGACCTTTACTGCGGTTAAGCATTCTAAACTGAACAGCAGAAAGGTCAGAAACAATGCCGGAATAACCTCCAAGCGCATCTAATTCTCTTACAATTTGTCCTTTAGCAATGCCTCCCATTGCTGGATTACAACTCATTTGAGCAATGGTTTGCATATTCATAGTAATAAGCAAAACTTTAGAGCCCAGATTTGCTGCTGCTGCTGCTGACTCACATCCGGCATGACCGGCACCTACAACAATAATATCATACTGAAAATTCATATTGGATATAAAAGAATATATACTATTTCATCACTTACAACAGATTTAATCTACTGTACACTTCATCTTTATAGTTTCCACCAATAGGTATCTTTTTTTCAAATCCATCTAATATAAATTCCTGATTTTCAATCCTTTGTATTTTATCTACTCTAATTATGTAAGATCTATGAACTCTCAAAAACTCTTTTTTTCCAAGTTTCTCTTCTACGAATCTCATAGTAGCATGAACGATGTAGCGACCATTTTTTGTATGAAAAGTAACATAATCCTTTAATGCCTCTACTATAAAAATATCCTCAAATTTTATTTTGATTATTTTACCTTCATGTTTTACAAATATCATGTTTAAAGAATCTTCTTGACCTTTATTTTCTAATATAGAATATAATAATTCTTTTTCTTTTTTTCTTTCTTTATCTTTTTTGAATCTAAAAAGCGCAATTTCTATTGCAGATAATATATCTGTATTCTTAAACGGTTTTGTAATATATGAATAAGGTTCTACCATTTTAGCTTTATCTAATGTTGAACTGTCAGAATATGCTGTTAGAAATATAATGGGAATATCATATTCTTCTTTAATTTTTTCACTTAATGTTATTCCATCTATATTTCCTTTTATCATGATGTCCATTAATATAACATCAGGTATATTTTGAGAGATATAATTAAATGCAGTATCCGAATTATTAGCTATTCCAACTACTTCATAATTATTTTTTTGTAATACATTTTGTATATCTTTTGCAACGATAGATTCATCTTCTACTATTAATACTTTTGTTTTTTCTGAATTCATAATTTACTGTAATTATTTATGTTTAATTTATATTTAAATAGATTATTTCTTTAAAAGAAAGTCTTTCACTAATGTATAAGTATCGTCTTTTGAAATTGGTAAAAATACTTTCTCTGTGGCTGTTTGAAATCCCTTAGCAGATGCCTTTATTGTATAATTTTTATTTCCTGAAATAGTGATAAAATACTCTCCATTTTCATTAGTAAATGTAGAAGAAACTTCTTTACCATTTTCATCAAAGAAATCTACTTTTGCATTTGCTATTCCGAAGCCTTCAAAACCATCTCTTACTACTCCTTTAATAATACTTAAATCACTATTAAATTTTCCTTTCTTATTTCCTAACAAATTATATTCAGATAAATTTATCATGTAAATATCTTTTTCTCCCAGGCCACCTGGTCTGTCACTTGATATATAAGCTATTCTTCCTTGGGCATCCATAGATATAGGACCATCTGAAAACTCAGTATTAATAGGATAACCAAGATTCACAGGTGTTGACCATTGACCATTTTCGTACACGGTTTTAAAAACATCATAACTACCCATAGAATTTGGACCATTCGATGCAAAAAATAATGTTTTACCATCAGGAGCCATAAAAAGACCTACTTCATCATAAGGTGTGTTTATTACATTTCCAAGATTGATTGGTTTGCTCCATTTGTTTCTATCTATTTTTGTACTCATCCATATATCAGAATGTCCATAACCTCCTTTTCTTTCGCTTGTGAAATATAATGTTTTACCATCAGGAGAAATACATGCTCCTCCTTCCCAATATGTAGAATTTATAGGATTTCCAATAGGCTCTGGTGTTTTCCATTTGTTTCTCATAATCTTAGATATAAATACATCACCACCCATTGATTTGTAATCTTTCGAATCATTTTTATATATGAAAATGATTTTTCCATCAGGAGAAATAGAAGTAATAGCATCATGAGCATCAGTATTTACATTACCGGGAACCGAAATTGCAGGTGACCACTTTTTATTTATTGTATCATAATAAGAAAGATAAATGTCTTGAAAGTATTTACCATCTCCTTCAATATCTAAAGGAGAGTTTGTATCTTCTGGTCTTCGAGTATTAAATACCAACATTTTTCCATCTGCAGTAATACATGGAGTTGCATCATCGTATTTACTATTCAAATCTTGCCCCATATTCGTTACTTTAACAGGAACAGGATTTTGCTTCATCGTAATAGCATTCTTACATTGAGAAATATAAACTTCCACATCACTTTCATTTAATTCTTTTACAGACTTTGTTTTTGATTTAAACTTCTCAAATTGTTCTATTGCTTTTTCAAACTCACTTTTTCTTTGATATAATAAACCAATGTATAAATGTGTTTCAGAAACAGATGCGCCATTTTTTTCTGCTTCAGAAAAATAATCAAAAGCATTTTTATAATCACCTATCTCATAGTAACAATAACCAATATAATGTGGTAATTCAGAATTTTTTGAATATTTATCATATAAAATCTTAAAGTCCTGTATTGCCTTTTTATACTTACCTCCGTACATTGTTTGTTTAGCCAACAACAATTTAGGATTATCTATTATATCTATTTTTGAACTATTTTCCTGGGAAGTTACTACTTTTGCTAATAAAAATAAATACATTACAAGTAAGCATCTTAATCTCATATACAATTTTTGCACAACAAATTAAAGGAATATCTTTGAGACATCCAACAACGATAAAAAAATTGTAGTATTTATTTGCATATTTTAAAAAGTTTTATGTATAATTGCACCCCCAATTAAAATGATTCCGTAGCTCAGTCGGTAGAGCATTACACTTTTAATGTAAGGGTCCCGGGTTCGAGTCCCGGCGGAATCACATAGTCACTACAAAACATTATCTGTTTTTTATTTATTTCAAAAGCAATTTATCAGTAAGTATTGGTTTTAATATATATCCACATAACTTTTTTCTGATTCTCTCTTAAAATTTTGCATTTTAAATTTTAATATGAAAAATACCTGTTAATAATTCTGTATAATTATTTTAAACTTTTCTTAATATTTTCTTGCATATTCAATTTTTATTATTAGGTAAACATATTTTTGAAAAATCAAAACAATTCTTATATTTTTAATTAATTATTTCATAACATTATATTAACACTAAAATTTGCCTTTTTATTTAAATTTTTACTAACAATAATTGTGAATTATTTATGTATATAAATTAAATTTCCTTAAATATCAATGATTTCAGAAGAGTATAATTTTGTATTTTTGTTGAATAATTTTTGATAACTTATTTTCAAAATAAAAATCAAAAATAATTTGAACAAAATCAACAGTATATTATAATTATTTTAATTTAAATATCTTAAAAGTATATATGATTAATAAAGTTGATATTGATTTGGTGGATGAAATTTTGAAAATAAAAAAGAAGAAAAATGCCATTATATTAGCGCATTATTATCAAATGGGAGAAATTCAGGATATAGCTGACTTTATAGGAGATAGTTTGCAACTTGCACAACAAGCCCAAAAAACAAGTGCAGATATCATTCTATTTTCTGGTGTACATTTTATGGCTGAAACTGCTAAAATACTTAATCCTACTAAAAAAGTAATAGTTCCGGATATAAATGCTGGTTGTTCTCTTGCTGATTCCTGTCCTGCTGGAGAATTTGCAGAGTTTAAGAAAAAATTTCCTGATTCTGTTGTGGTATCTTATATCAATTGTACTGCAGAAGTTAAAGCTCTTTCTGATATTATATGCACGAGCAGTAATGCTGTAAAAATAGTGGAAAGTATCCCAAAAAATAAGAAAATTATTTTTGCTCCGGATAAAAATTTAGGCAGATATGTCTCAAAAAAAACAGGAAGAGAAACGATATTATGGAATGGAGTTTGTGAAGTACACGAAAAATTTTCTCTGCAAAAGATATTACAAATAAAAACCCAAGAACCAGATGCTTTGATTATTGCACATCCTGAATGCGAAGAAGATGTCTTGAATTATGCTGACTTTATAGGAAGTACTTCTGCTCTTTTAAACTATGTGAAATCTACTAATGCTAAAAAATTTATAGTTGCTACAGAAACAGGTATTTTACATCAAATGCAGAAATTTTGTCCTGATAAAACATTTATACCTGCACCTCCTAATAATACTTGTGCTTGTAATGAATGTCCTTATATGAAATTGAATACATTAGAAAAAATATATCAATCTTTGTTAGAAGAACAGCCTGAAATTGTTATGAATGAAGAACTTATTGAAAAATCTAAGAAACCACTATTAAAAATGCTTGAACTATCAAAATGATATTTTGTTTAGATGAATAAAAATATTTTCATAAAACTGTTTTTTTTATTGCCTTTTTTTCTTTTTGCTCAACAAAAAGATGGATTTGTAAAGTTTAGATACGGTGATGGAACTATTTCTTCTGAGGGATATTTAAAAGATGGTAAGCCAGATGGATATTGGAAAAATTACTATTCTAACGGAAAAATAAAAAATGAAGGGAATAGAAAAAATTTTCTGTTAGATAGCTTATGGAAATTTTATGACATCAACGGGAATTTAGTAAAAACGATAGAAAACAATCAGAACAAAAAAAACGGTTGGCTTAAAGAGTACGATACCTCTGGTGTATTGATATTTAAACAAAAGTATCTGAATGATATTCCAATAGATACAGCTTATTATTATCATACACAAATAGGAAAATTAAAAAAAATAGTTCCTTATCAAAAATCAAAACCTCACGGTATTTTTTATGAGCTTGATAGTGATTCTAATATCGTTGCGATAGGTGAATATCAAAATGGTTTTTTATTACGGTATGAAAAAATTAATCAAAAAGACGAAAAAGGTAACAAACAAGGGTCATGGAAAGAATTTTATACTGATGGAAAAATAAAAAAAGAAATAGATTACACAGATGGTAAAATTAATGGATATGTTAAAGAATATGACAAAAAAGGAAATTTAGTGAATGCAGAAAAATATTCTTTTGGGAAAAGGATAAATAACCCAAAAGAATTTGCAGCAGTAGATATGTATAGAGATTACTACGAAGATGGAACACTGAAATATGAAGGACCTTATGTGCAAGGCTATCCTGTAGGCACACATTATCATTATATTAGAGTATTCCGGTGCGATTCTACACTAGTACCAAGAGATGATACTTCTAGTGTATACATTAAAAAGCAAATTTGTAAAAATAAACCTATACCTGATTCTGCTTTTGTTTATGATAATAATGTGCTTATTGAAAAAGGACCCATTGATAGTATTAGAAGAAGACAAGGTATATGGGAAGAGTATTATTATTCAGGAGAAATAAGAGGAAAGGGAAAATACAAGAACGATGTAAAAACTGGAGAATGGACATATTATTATCCTAATGGAAGAATAGAACAAAAAGGAAAATATGTTAATGGAAAACCAGATAAACAATGGATTTGGTATTATGAAAGTGGAAATATAATGAGGCAAGAAAACTATGTAAGAGGAAAAAGAGAAGAAGACTTTAAGGATTACACAGAAGATGGAAAAATACTCACAGCAGGTATGTATATTGATGACAAAAAAGAAGGAGTATGGGTATATGAATTACCTAATTACAAAATAATAGGAAAGTATGTAGATGGAAATCCTGATAGTACATGGATTTCTTACTATATGCCATCTGAAAAGGTAAAATTTAAAGGAAATTTCCTGAATGGTGATCCTGATGGCATTCATTACTGGTATTATGAAAACGGAAATAAAATGATGTATGGACCATATCAAGGAGGATTAAAAAATGGTGAATGGAAATTCTTTGATGAAACAGGACATAATTATCTTAATATCACCTATGAAAACGATATAGAAGTAAAATGGATGGGACAAAAAATTGTTCCTACTTATGAAGATGAGATGAAGGTATATGAAGTAATTTTGGAAAATTCAAAAAAATATCAAGAAATGCTTAATCAAATAAAAAAGAAAAATAATAATGAGTAAAAAAGATATACAGATTTCTCCTTCGAAATTCAAGAATACCGCACTTGTAATAATTGATAAATCAAATATTGTATTTGTCAATTCAAAAGCAAAAAAAATATTATGTATTAAGAAAAATAATGAAAAAAATATCCATTCACTATTGTATTCCATAGTTAAGAAAAAGCCGGACACTCTTAAACTCAATTGTAATAATAAAACAATAGTAATAAAACTATGTATAGAAAACATCATAATGGAAAATGAAGAAAAATACTGTATTGTATTTGAGGATATTACCAAACAAACACAAGAAGTAGAATCTTTAAATACACAAGTAACTCTTTTTGAGAAAATTTTTGAAAAATTACCTGTTGGAATATTTTTACATGATTACGGAAAATTGAAATATGCTAATAAAGCAGCAAAGCAAATAATGGGCACCAGTGATAAAAAAAAATATATTAATTATGATTTACTTAAATTTTTGTATATACCTAAAGAGAAAGAACGAGCTATAGAAAGAATAAAACAAGTATATACAGGGAAAAAATTACCCTCAACAGTTTATCATATTAGAAATTTTAAAAATGAAGAAAAAATAATTGTCCTATCAACATTGCTTTTTAACACAAAAGATAAACCTCTTTCTCTTTTAATAGTACAAGATAAAACAGAAGAGATAAATAAGCAGCAAATAGAAATAGAATCTCAGTTAAAACATCAGGAAAATAAAATACTTAAAAAACAAAATCTCATAAAAGAAAGATTGTTAAATGAATTAGAATTAAAAAGAGACCAATTATTTAATACCATTAATTATTCAGACTATCTATTCTGTATTTTTGATGAAAATTTGAAGTTAGTTTTATTTAATCAGACTTTCTATTCATATGTGTTGAAATATTATGGAGTAAAGGTTAAAACTAATGCAGATGGAAGAAATCTATTAACAATGCTAAATAAAATTAGTCCTTCTTCATCAGAAGAGAGAATAAAAGCAGTAACAAAAGTACTTCAGGAAAAAAAAGAATATCAATACGAAATAAGAAACTATGATGTAGAAATAAAAAAAGAAAGAATATATAAAATTTTACTAAAACCAACACTCGATAAGAATAAAAAAATAAAAAGTATATATTGCTATGGACACGAAATAACAGAAAAATATGAGTTTCTGAATCAAATAGAAAATCAGTCTATAAAACTTAATACAATTATTGAAAACAGTCCGATTTATCTGTGGTCAATGAATGCAAACCAAGAAATAACTTTGTTTAATACTAACTATAAAAAAATTATAGAGAAAGTTTACGTAGAAAAGCCGATTGTTGGTAAAAAAATATCAAGAACAAAATACAGTTATAATAACGAAATAACTAAAAGTTTAGAATATCATTATCAAAAAGCATTTAGTGGTTCCAATGAAAATTTTAAATTGGACTTCACTATTGATGAAAATAAAAAAATAACATTGGATGTTAATTTATTTCCTATTGTTGTAAACAATAAAATTTCAGAAATAGCAGGTGTAGCAACAGATATAACAATGGAAATAGAAAAACAAAAGCAATTGGAAAATCTTTTGCATGAGAATGAAATACTAATGAAAGAAATACATCACAGAATTAAAAACAACTTGCAAGTAATATCTAGTATGATAAATTTACAAATAGAGAACGAACAAAACACACATATAAAAAACATACTTAGAGAAACACAAAATAGAATACACTCCATGTCAATGATTCATCAAACCCTTTATCAAAATAAAAACTATTCTTCTATTAATATAGCTAATATTATCTTAATTCTTGCTCAGAACATTTTGTATTCCTTTAATAGAACAGATATAGAAATACAACCAGAATTAGAAGATATTATCTTAGATGTAAATACTGCTGTTCCATTAGCACTTATTGTGAATGAGTGTATAACAAATGTATCAAAATATGCTTTTCCTCAAAATTATGAAAAAGAAAAAAAATTGTTCATACAATTAAAAAGAACAGACCATTCTATTAAGCTCATCATTAAAGACACAGGAATAGGAATTAAACAAAAAAATATAGAAGATATTACCAATGTAGGATATACTATCATCCGGGCACTCACAGAACAAATAAATGCAAAATTATCTGTTATATCAAAAGAAAACCAAGGCACAGAAATACAACTGTTAATACCACAGATATAAAAATGTCTCTTAAGTTATTGCTTTTTATATGTGTTATTTCTACTATCACATTATCACAAACAAAACACCAATTTCCCATAGATACAGTTGATATTACAGGAAATTTTGGGGAAATACGAAATAATCACTTTCATCAAGGTATAGATTTTTCTACAAAAGGACAAGAAAATTACCCCATAAAAAGCATAGATAAAGGCTATGTATATCGAATAAAAATAAGCTCTACCGGATATGGAAAAGCACTCTACATTCATCATCCGTCGTCAGGATTCCTTTCTGTGTTCGCACATCTTAATCGATTCTCAGATAAAATTCAATCACAAGTTGATGTATATCAAATTCAAAATCAAACAAACGAATTGGATATTTTTTTACCAAAGGACTCTATTAAAATAGAAAAAAACGAAATCATTGGATTTTCAGGAAATACAGGAAGTTCAACAGGTCCACACTTGCATTTTGAAATACGAAATGAACTCACGGAAATTCCTGTCAATCCCGTTTTTTACTTTGATATTGAAGATACTACAAAACCAGTTTTAGAAAAAATAATTTTCTATAATTTATCTGATACTATTTCTCCTCAGCCACATAATTTATCCGTACTAAAATATGATAATACAGACACTATACTTATTCCTCCCATTACAGGAGTTGCATTTTCTGGTTTTGATAAAATGTATCCTAATGCTAATCCAAACAATATCTATAAAGTACAGTTATACTTAGATAATAAAAAAATATACCAACACTGTTTACATTATATCACTTTTGACAATACAATTTATGTAGAATACTTTTCTGAAAAAATAAAGAAACAAATTTTTCAAAAATGCTTTGCGCCTCATTTATATCCTCCTAATTTTTATGACACACTCTACAACAAGGGCAGAATAATACTCTCAGATACTAATTATCATTTACTCACACTTAATTTATGTGATGAAAAAAATAATTGTACCACAAAATCATTTTACATAAAACCAATCCATCAAAACAAAACATATAAAACAATAAATAAGAAAAAACTTTTATTATGTACAGAGCGTATTCATATAAAAACACCATATTTCAAAATTCTTATTCCTGAAAAAGCATTATTCAACGACTTAAAAGAAAAAATATATTACAATAAAGACAAAAAAAGAATAGAATATACAGGTCCTCCTATTTCATTACGATATCCCGCTAAGCTTACTATCTATCACCAATTATCCCGTCATGATATTTGTAAAGCAGTTTTAGCAAGCTCCAGAAAATATTACACACCTGAAATTTTTGATAACAAGCAAATAGTATTTTCAGTCAAAGAACTAAATGACTTTTACTTATACATAGATAAAACACTCCCTTCTGTAAAACCTCTTTCATACGACCGCAAAAAGAAAAAAATTATTTTACCAGCAACACAAAATAAAATCTATTTCAAAATAAAAGACAATACAAATATAAAAGATTACACAGTGTACTTTAATAATCAATTCTGTCAATCATACTACAATGCTAAAAAACAATTGTTAGAAGTAAAACTTCCAGAAGAATACATTGCTTCAGATAACAATACAATACAAATTAAAGTTTCTGATATAGTCAATAATACCACTATAAAAACTTATTCAATATATTAAAAAACAAACTTGCTACCATCAGAATGTAAAAACAAAAATTGTATTTTTGTTATTACTCATCACCTTTAAATGTAATCTTCAATTTCAATTCATAATCTCCACTTAAATCCAATACTTATTCCCACAAAATAATTCCCAAAAAACAAACTATTAGCAGTATAATCTGTTTTAATTAAAAATGGAGAAAAACCATATCTTCCAAAACACTCAATGTACATTTTTATTTTCCCCATCGGATTATTCTTCTGATATCCAATGCCCATATGAACATAAGAGTTTGAATACTTATTCATCACACCAATTTTGAAATGAGGACGATATTTTTCATAGTTCTGTTCTAATCCATTATAGCTGACAGTAATAGAGCCCGGTATTATTATTCTATACACATATCCGATGGAATAAAATATCCCGTGTACATCATTATTCTCCCTTGAAAAATTGTGCTTAAATAGCAAAGGAATAGTAATCTCATTGACTTTTACATGATAAGTATAGTCCATTTTTCCATCGTAAAGCTTTACTGAATCTAAATAAAAATAATAAGAGTTAAATGAAAAAGAGTGATGTAAGTATTCTGTTCCTATACTTAAAAAATTTTTTTGTCGCATACCATCTAATGTAAATTCTTGCAAAAGTCCAATCAAATAAGAAATTCCAGCACTTACATTTTGGGAGTGAAAACGATTAAACGAATATCTCTGTAACAAAACAGCTGTATTACATTTTGAAAAACGAATAAAATTCTTTGGAATAGGCAAATTTTCAGCCTTTGCAGTTAAATAAAATAATGCACCAACAAAAATTATCCACAGATAAAACAGCCGCTTCATGTAAGTAAAAAATCTTTCAAAAATAGGTAATAAATACAATAAAAATCCAAATATAATGTTGTATTGCATTAAGATTTTGTATTTTTGGTAGTCATTGATGAACATAAGTTTTAAGTAGCATTTAAAAAAATAATTCTGTTAGTTAAATTACACTACTTTTGTACCATAAAAACTAATTTATGCATTGGGATTTTTCTCAAAAAAAAGAAACAAGAGCAGGCTTCGGAGAAGGACTACTGGAAGTAGGAAAAGAAAATCCAAATGTAGTGGCTTTGTGCGCCGATCTTACAGAGTCTTTGAAAATGGATGCTTTTGCAAAAATGTTTCCGGACAGATTTTTTCAAGTAGGTATCGCAGAAGCCAATATGATATGCATTGCAGCAGGACTTACCATCGGAGGGAAAATTCCATTTACAGGAACTTTTGCTAATTTCAGCACCGGTAGAGTATATGATCAAATACGCCAATCTATTGCATATTCTGGAAAAAATGTCAAAATATGTGCCTCACACGCAGGACTTACACTCGGCGAAGATGGCGCAACACACCAGATATTAGAAGATATCGGGCTTATGAAAATGTTACCCGGAATGACAGTCATCAATACTTGTGATTTTAATCAAACCAAAAATGCTGTAAAAGCCATTGTCAAGTATCAAGGTCCCGTGTATTTGAGATTTGGAAGACCTGCAGTTCCTAACTTCACAGATATTAATGAACCATTCATCATAGGAAAAGCAAAGATATTTACCACAGGAAAAGATGTTTCCGTTTTTGCTACCGGACATATGGTGTATAAAGCTTTACAAGCGTATCAGATACTTAAAGAACAAAATATAGAAGCAGAAGTGATTAATATACACACCATTAAACCTTTAGATATCGAAACCATTCTAAAATCCGTTATGAAAACAAAATGTGTGGTAACTGCCGAAGAACATAATAAATATGGAGGAATGGGTGAAAGTATTGCAGCTTACTTATCTACTGTTTTTCCTGTACCACAAGAATTTGTAGCTGTAAATGATACTTTTGGAGAAAGTGGTAAACCCGATGAACTTATGAAGAAGTATCATTTAGATGTACCAGACATTGTAGAAGCAGTAATGAGAGTTATCAAAAGAAAGAAAAATAGCTGAAAAATATATTTGATAAAATTATTGTAAAATAACAAAAAAAGGTTTTTTACTTACTCGCTATCTGAATCAATTTAAATCAAAAACATACCTTCTCCTTAAAATTGGCCTTAAAAAAATTGCCGCCTGAAAAGTAACAAAATATGTACCAATTTTATACTTTGAGTGTCAAGTGAATATGTTTTGATAAAGTTCACAAACTATCTTGATATATGGTATAAAAAAAGCTGTAATGTTTTTTCTTTGTAAGTTATACTAATTCATATCACTACAAGAATATATCTTATGATGTTTAGGTACATAGTCTTTTGTAGGTGTACCATTATTTTTTTCCTTCAACAATTTTTCTATGATTCTTGCCTTTTCTTTTTTAATCACTTGTTCTAGTTTATTGTTTTCTTCTTCGTCATAGAAAATTTGTCCTTCAATAATGGTGTATTTTACTTTTGCATGAACGCTTAATGGGTTATCAGACCATAGTACTATATCTGCGTATTTTCCTACTTCAATACTTCCTACTTCTTTATCTATTCCTAATGCTTTGGCAGGATTAAGTGTAATAAGTTTTAACGCCTGGACAGGACTAAGTCCACCATACTTAATACTCTTTGCAGCTTCTTGGTTAAGCCTTCTGCCCATTTCTGCATCATCTGAATTAATGCAGGTGTTCACACCCATTTTGGTGAGCAATGCAGCATTGTGTGGAATAGCCTCCATGACTTCCAGTTTGTATGCCCACCAATCGCTGAATGTAGAAGCATTTGCACCATGTTTTTTGATTTTATCAGCTACCTTGTAACCTTCCAATATGTGTGTAAAAGTATTCACTCTAAATCTTAAGCTATCTGCCAAATGAAGAAGCATGTTCACTTCGCTTTGTACATAACTATGGCAAGTAATATCTCTTTTGTTTTCTAAAATTTCTACCAAAGCTTCTAATTCTAAATCTTTCCTTGGTGGAGATGCTTTTTTTCTTTGGTTTTCAGGCAATGATAGATATTCTTGCCAATCTTTTTTATATCTTTTTGCTCTGTGAAAATAGTCGTTAAATACTTGTTCTACGCCCATTCGTGTCTGTGGAAATCTATCTGATGGCGGACTATTTCCTTGTTTAACATTTTCACCTAAAGCAAATTTAATAGATGGGCGAGCTTTAGAATATTTCATTTCTTCGGCAGTGTAACCCCATTTTAATTTGATGGTTTGACATTGTCCGCCAATGGGATTAGCTGAACCGTGTAACAATTGAGCACAGGTAACACCTCCCGATAATTGTCTGTAGATATTGATATCTTCAGGATTGATAACATCACCTATTCGGACCTCTGCGCTACTGGCTTGTGTCCATTCATTGACTCCACCAGCAATAGCAATATGAGAATGTTCATCAATAATACCAGGTGTAAGATGCCATCCTTTAGCGTTAATAACTTTTGCAAATGCCGTTTTAGGTACATCAATATTTGGAGCAATACGCACGATTTTTCCATCTACAATATACACACTGTATCCTGACAATATACTATCTTTTGTATTCGTCCATATGGTGGCATCTTTGATAAGTAGTGCATTATAGCGATGTTTGAATTTATCTAACACTTGTTCCCAAAAAGAAGTTTCAGGTGCTGGTTTTCCGTAAGCACAAAAAGGATAATAAACCTCTCCTATATCCGTTATGATTTTTTTAGGTTTTGACTGAGAGGTATCTTTGTAATTTTCTATTTTTCTGATAATTATATTCTGATATTCTTGTGTTTTCAGATTATAGAGTACACCATAGATGGAAGAATCATCCGGAAAAAATTCACCACTGAAAGTGTATTTTAATAAACTATCATTGAATTGTATTTGTATTTTAGGATATGAAATTTTCGAATTGTGTTTAATAGTAGTGGTATCCTTTTTAATTTTTGTTTTTTGCTTGGCAATATCACCTTCAATTTGAAGTGTCATTTTTTGATGCTTAATGTTGAGTTCGTATTTTCCTAAAATTTTATCTGCAGTTCTGTTATAGAAAATGTAAGGCCTTCCTAATATCCAATGTTCTATGATATGAACATTTTCATGGAGTATATTATTATCTGTAATGATGAAATTAGCTAAATAGTTTTCTTTCAGTGCTCCTAATTGATGTTCTTGTCCTATGAATTTAGCAGGATTGTAAGTAAGAGATTTTAATATTGTTTTTTCAGATAGTCCATATTTAGCACATTTTTGAATGTTGGATAAAAAACTGTTTTTATCTTTTAATCCATCAGAGGTAAAGGCAAAATCTATGTTGTTTTTTTCTAAGAAAGCGGGATTAGCAGGAGCCATTTCCCAATGCTTTAATTCAGATAAAGTAATCATATCGGCATCTAAAGGGTCTGATACATCATAGGGTTCTGGAAAATGAAGTGGTACTATCAGTTTAGGTTTAATAGATTTTAAATCTTGTATCCTTTGGTATTCGTCACCATTTGTTTTGTAAATGAAGGATAATTTAAATTCATCGGCAATCTTTTGTGCTCTGAAGATATCCCATTTATCAGAGCATTCAAAGATGAGAGGTAATCGAAGAATATCATTTAGATGTTTGAGAGAGAGATTTACTTCTTTGTTTTGCTGGGTATACCATTGAGCATCGTATAGAGATTGTCTTAATAAAGCAATGGAACCCATTAAAGAAGAAGGATAAAAATGCGGTGAACTTCCTTTATTAAAAGAAAAAAAAGCAGCTGATTTTTCTTGAAGAATATTTTCATGTTCTTTTGTATCTACTAAAGCAACTAAAACGCCAGAACCTCTTACAATTCCATCTTTTTGGAAAGATAAAACAATACCTATTCCGTTTTTTATATACTCATCAGATTTTTCTTTGCTGAATGAAATTTTTTCAGCGGCATTAAAATCACTTTTGATAGCAGGATTCCAATAATATGCTCCTTTGATGTAATTTTCAGTATAAGAGTGTTTGCTTTCTTGTTTTTTTATTTCAGGCATTCCAAAATTGCTGTACAATTCTATGAAAGAAGGATAAATATGTTTCCCTGATAAGTCAATTATTACAGTATTTTTTGTGGGAATATCTTTTTCATTTGTAGTTACTTTTATTATTTTACTGTTTTTGATGACTAAATGTGCTTTTTGTAAGGTAGTTTGATAATCTTGATGAATAGTAGCATTTTTGAAAACATATACAATGTCTGATGTTTGATAGGAGGCTTCATTAGAAGGAAATGTAATTTGAGAAAGTAAAAAAGAAGAGCACAATAAAACAAGTGAAGTAAATAATAATTTTTTCATGAAACAGAAATTTTATAAGTTAGGTAGTATTTTGGTTTGAATAATAAAACTGTTGGGGTAATCTTGTTGAATTTTTTTAAGCACTTCATGTGCCTCTATTTTAGTTCTGTAATTTCCAATGGTTAAAATAAAATTAGGCTGAACATAATCATCATACACTGGTATATCAGGGTATTTAGATTGAAATTCAGATTTGATTTTTTCCATTTTTTGTCTATCTACATCAAAAAATATCTTTACTCTATAGCCAACATATTCGCCATTGGTAAGTTGGTGGTATTGCTTTTTTTTGTTTATTAAGTTTTGTATATTAATACTATCTTGTTTGACAATATCGTTTTGAGAATAAAGGTAAAATTGAAATAACAAAAACAGAATAAAAATAAAAAACTTCATGATATTTTTAGGGACAAGTTTAAATAAAATCTTTGATATTGTAGGGATTTTATCAGGTGTATTTTACAGACACAATGTTATGAGCAATTTGGTCAACTTATTTGTCCGTTACTTTTTAAATTTTGTTGCGTCACACTTACTTATTTCATTGTCTATGATGATACTCTCTTCTCAGGAATACTTTTCTAGCGGAAACTTTTTTTGCGAAGTAAGACATATTTTATGAAGACTATAAAATTTTTAACTTTTTTTAACTTTTTTGTGATATGTGAGTACATATCTCAGCGGTTTTACTGATTTTGTGTTTTAATAATTCTTGTATATATCGTAAGTCTGTCCCTGATTCCAGCAAATGTGTTGCATAAGAATGTTCAAGCTAACGGTTTGCGTGTATGTGCAGTAGCAGATTAGAAGCACTTTCCTGTCCGTTTAGCACAAAATTTAATAGAAGCACAGAACTTCGGTTTACCACTTCATCCCTTATTGCCACATACACGCTGTTACAAGCTGACCGTTCTTGCCTTCATTTTTTTGCTGTATATTCTGTCTGCGCATTTGAAAAGGTAGGCTCTTTTGCAGGTTTTGGTTTTAGAGTAGCTTGTGTAACCTGCAAATGTGTCTGACTTAGCGTTGAGCTTTCAATCTCTAAAATTCTTTTTCTATTTAATTTTGATGGCTTTCCTACTATAGCGTCTTCGTTTTTAAAGTCATCTATTTTTTCAAATTTATTTTCTTTCGGTATTAAATTTTTGTCAATTAATTTTACTCGTTCAAAATCAATATTTCTTATAGGATTTGGTATAATAAAGTATTTTTTTAGTTTATTCCAGTCTATATCCCTTATTGTAACAATTTCATTTAGGTAAAAGCTTACCCAACTTTCGCCTATTCTATAATTTGGTTCTGTTTTTTCGAGCTTTTGTCGAGATATTTCTACATATTCTTTATCTATTTCAAATCCAATATATTTTCTTCCAAGCCGTTTTGCAGAAATAGCTGTCGTACCTGTACCAGAGAATGGATCAAGGATAATATCATTTTCATCAGTTGTCATTAATATTATTCTATCCATTAAATGTATTGGCAATTGGCAAGGATGCGGATCTCTTTTTGTATTATGTTTAATTCTATGAATGTCTGTCCAAACATCCGAAACAAGAGGTCCAAAAGGATGTAATCGGTCTTTTTTCCCACCATAATCTTTCAGAAGATATCCCTGTTTTCTATCTCTTTTATGTGGGTGCCTTAATTCATAAATTTTTGAACCTTTTGCTTCTTTCGTATAAAATAGAATGCCGTAATGAGCAGGTTGTAAAGATTTTCCCATTGGAGATGTAGGAGCGTCCCATGCAATCCAGTGTTTAAAATGGGCAAATTTATTTAAATAAGAAGCATAATAAGTTAACCATTTGGGTATATTATGAAGAAAAATTGAGCCAGTTGGTTTTGTTACTCTAACCATTTCTGAAATCCACTTTTCGCACCAATCAAGATATTCTTGAAACTCAAGACTGTCGCCATAACTGGTGTAATTTTTTTTCAAATTAAAAGGAGGGTCTGCAAAAGTTACATCAATTGAATTATCTGGAATATATTTAAATAATTCCAGACAATCGCCATTGTGGATTTTATTTAGATACTTCTCAATCATTTTTTAAAAGTTTCAGTAAGTAGTTTTTCAAACCGCTTTAGTTCATCCTTATGAAATGTAAAAACATCTTCATAAGCTGTTACCATTCTTTTTAAATCTCCCTTTCTAACATACCAACCTATACCGTCAATAAAGCCAATAAATTTTGCTTTTGGGTAATGTTGTTTAATTAAAGCATTAATTGAAATTTCTGTTTTAGATTTATCTCCTTGCCCTGATGAGGTTGTTGCTAAGAAAGAGCTTTCAGCAATTATCAAAGGATCTTTTTTATTAGGAATAATAAAATCCATAGTTCTTTTATTTTCAGGAGCATTTGCAATGAGTTCGCTTAAATCACCTGTCTCAAATGTAATTCCATGTCTATCTAAAATTTCTGCAATAACAGTTTCAGGATTATTCTCTTTCTTACCAGAATAACTGCCCTTTTCCTTGTACCGAATTAGAGTATCAATAAGTTCGGGAATTTCAAACTTTAATTTTGAAATACTAAGTTTTTTTAACTCAAAAAGTGGTATTGTATTCGCTAAAAATGGTATTGATGCTCCTTCAAAAAATATATTTACCAATCCTTTTCTAAAATATTCATTTGTCTGTATATACTTTAATATTGTGCTATCAGACCATTCTTGAATATTATCAGGATTTTTATCATCGTACCATTTTTCCTTATGAACAAGTTTGTTCAGTTCAGGATCATCAACTATTCGAATTATTGTAGTTAATCGCTTTAAGTATTCGTTGGAAAAACCTGTCAAGGCTAATAATGCTTTTAGTCCATTCTCCTTTTCTGATAATAGCCATTCAAAAATCTCTTTCTTTAAACCTTCTGTTTCAATCCTGTTTTTAACGATTAAAAGAGTTTCTTTAAGTGAATTAATATATCCTTCGTAATTTTCTTCAAACTTTGAGTTGAAGAAATAAAATGTGTTTTTTTGGATTACAGTCAAAAATTTATCGTCAACGCTTTTTGCCATATTATTGCTTCTCAAAAATTAATATATATTCTTCTTTCATTGTGTTTCTCATTCCTTTGATAGGTTTCAAAATACTTTTTATTAACGGCATATTGTATTTATTTGCTGAATTTATAATCGTTTCTTCCAATCTGATTCCGCCTGTTTGATTGGTATTTGAACCAATTATCAAAACAAAATATTTTCCTTTTTTCAAAACCTTAGAAACTTGCAAACAAAATGAATCCATGTCAGCAAAATAATTGTCAAGTTTCTGTTTTTTTGTTTTTCCTTTAAGTCCGATTAACCTGTTTCTTAATTCGTTTGTGTCATATCCTAAAAATTCTAATTGGTCTTTGTCATTCTCAACATAATCAATTGCAAATGAATATGGGGGCGAAGTAATTACGCAATCAACGGAATTGCTGTCGAGATTCATATTCAAAGCATCAGAGTCAGATAAAACATACAGGTTACCTATTTTATTCTTGTCATAGTATTTGTTAGATAGAAATGATTTCACAGTTTCAATATATCTTGGCAAAACCTTTTCAAATAATTGTTCATGGTTTGATTTTACTACTCTTTTCGAGTAACCTAAGGAATCTAAAAATGCTAAAAATGCTAGATTATATATTTTAATTTTATTATTATCGTTAATCTTAGTTATTCTCTTTAAAACATCTCCTTGCTTGAAAAAATCAAATAATTTTTTATTTTCAATTTTTGTTTTCTCCAATAATTTTAGGTCAATTGTTAGTGCTTCATACTTTGTTTTAATCATGAATTGGCAAAAAGGACTAACATCAATAGCGATGGAATCTATACCCATTAATGCAGCTTCGATATTTGTTGTACCACTGCCAGCCATTGGGTCTAAAATCGTTTCACCCTTTTGTATGTTTAAAATATTTATTAAACCTTTTATTAATTGTGGATGAAATTTTCCACGATAAGGAAATAATCCATGAGTAGCGTAACCAGTAGAAAATTGTCCCTCTTCAAAATATGCTTGTGTTACCGCTGACCTGTCAGCATGTATTTTTTCCGAATTATTTGAGTATAATAAGTAGTGATTTGAGAACTTATTGTCAACTGACTTTATATAAGCCGTTCTTTCTAAAAGTTGTTCTTTTGGCAAACTCTTGTACTCTAAATACGCTAATTCTAATTCAAATAACTCATTAACATTTGGGAAGAGTTTAATCTTATCGCCAAATGCTTCATTTATAATAGATTTTGTGCTCAAAATATCGTTCATAATCATGCAAAAATACAGAAAAAATCAAGGTTTAATTATTATTACTTTATCTTTTGAGCGAAGGGAAGATGAAGGTTTTTTGGCTGCCAAGCGGACACTCGCTCGCTTGAGTAGCCAAATGTACCTGAATGTGCAGTGGGTTTTCCGGTTTTTCTTTCTGTCTTTTTACAGCAAATTATCATTGTCGTTGTCTTTTTTCAGCTTGACCGCTAACGGAATTCCGTCATTGGCGGAATTTTAGAGAGCCTGTGAGAAAAGACACAAGTTATCTTACGGGGGAACTTTTATACTGTATTATATAAAGTTTCGTTATTTCAATCACTTAGTATCAATATATCAGGGGATACTCCAAATTTTTGTAATAGCCACTTTGCGTGGTTTATACAGTCGTTACCACTATAATTAGTTTCTATATATAAGCCATTGGAGATTTTTTTAGGTGAAGTAAAATTTTTGTCGTCCATATGTTTCGGTGTTTTATTCACAATACACCTTTTTTTTCCACCTCTCATTACTGGGCAGTCAGAGGGTTTCAACTTACCATTTTTAATTAACCAATTGGCAGTGTTTACTAAAATATCCTTGTAAGCACGAAGTTCAAACTCTTTGCTTTCCAGTTTCATTTTTTTTGGTTTTTTGTTTTGCCCTTCTATAGTTTTCTCTGTATATGGTTCCTGGGAAGGCTTTTTCTCAAATGAACCTGAAGAAAATTCTCTAACCCTTTCTTTCAAGAAATCCTCAATTTCTATATCCTCAAAATTGAGATGTGGATGATACTTACTGATAACTGACTTAATTAATAGCATTAGACTTTGTATCATTTCTTCATGTTCTTCCAAAAGAGATTGCCAGATATTATTCAATATTTGAATTTTATTTACTAACTCTTCTATCTTTTCAATGTTAGTTTTAGCGATTCTTGTTATCTTTCTATATATTACCGGCAATTCTTCGTTTTCTAAATCTGTTTCCCAGACGATTGATTTAGTTAAAGTGGTTTCTTCTTCAAACGATTTAATCAATATCCATACCGCGCCATTGGTTAATACACTGTATTTTATACCCTTATTAGAAGAATACTTTGCCAATTGGTGAATCATTTTTTCTTGTTTAATGTCGACACTGAGCTTTTTTACTTCAACAAATAGGACTATTTTTCCGTTCTTGATTAAAAAATAATCTGGCACGCCCTGTTCCTCTGTAGATATATTAGGCTTAACATCCTCGGGATTTTCAGGATTCCATCCAAGGTATTTCAAAATGGGATTTACTATTTGGTCTCTCACTGCTTGCTCGTTCTGTTCGTAGGAAGAACGATATTTCTTTATTTTCTCTATTATTGGATGTAATATTTCATTTGGATTGTCCATTTTTTTTAATTTTTTTTGATAATGGAATGTCATACTTTTACATGTGCTACTTTCTTTCGCTTTATTTCCATATTTTGTTGTATAGGCGACACAAAGTAGCGTTTTATTTCAGGCGGAAATGTAAGAAAGAAATTATAAATCTGCGATACGAGGTAGAAAGAAGTCTGGTATACTGGTGTTTGTGAGAGGTTTTGCATTAAATTTTGCATTAAATATATTGCGAAACAATGATATAAAACTACTCATCAAACACTATGTGAAAACAGTATCAATAATGAATTTTTGATAAAAATGAAAATTTAGAACTTAATAACTCTAAGGATTTTATGAATGATATCATCTAAAGCGGGTTTGTTTCTCTAAAAACATTTCTATTTCTTCATAAACATATTCTAATTGTTTTTTGGTGATACAGGCAGGAGGTACTAAATACAAAACATTTCCGAGAGGTCGGATTAAAATGTTTTTTTCTATAAAATGTTTTTTTATTTCTGTAGCAATTTTGTTTAAGTAGTGTGTTTTTTCGTAAGTTTTTATTTCTATGGCAAGTATGAGTCCTAATGTTCTCACATTTTTTACGCAAAGATGTTTTTCTATTTTTTTTGTAAATTCAAGATGTTGTTGATGAATGGTTTTGATTCTTTGCAAGAAGTTTTTTTGTAAACAAAGTTGTATATTAGCAATGGCAGCAGTACACATTAAAGGATTAGCGGTATAGCTGTGTCCATGATAAAATGTTTTGGTTTTATCATTATCTACGAAAGCTTTATAAATAGAAGTATTAGCTATGGTCACTCCTAATGGTAAAAAGCCACCGGTGAGCCCCTTAGATAAACAAATAATGTCGGGTTTATTTTTCAAATAATCGGAAGCAAACATTTTTCCTGTTTTTCCAAATCCTGTAAATACTTCATCGGCTATACATATTATTTCATGTTCCCGGCAGATTTTTATTAATTCATCCAGATATTCTTTGTTGTATATTCTCATTCCGGCAACACCTTGCACCAGGGGTTCAAATATAAAAGCGGCGATATGTTCTTTGCGGATGAGATGCAATAAAGATTTCTTTACTTTTTCGAAGTTTTTTGAATTGGGGATGTCTATGAAGTAGCTTTTGAATAAATTAGAATTGAAAGGTTTATTAAATACATTTCTTTCTGCAACGCTCATTCCACCGAAAGTATCACCGTGATAAGCACCTTTGAATGCAATGATTTTGTTTTTGTGTGATTTACCGATATTATAAAAATACTGCAATGCCATTTTTAAGGCGACTTCTACTGAAGTAGAACCATTATCTGAATAAAATATTTTGGAAGTTTTGATAGGCACTATTTTGGATAATAAATGTGCTAATTCAACAGCTGGTGGATGTGTAAAATCGCTAAATATACAGTGTTCCATAGTACGAAGTTGCTGTGCTATTTTTCTTGCAATATAAGGATGACTGTGTCCATGCACATTGGTCCACCAACTACCTACTGCATCAATAATTTTTTTACCATCATCTGTATAAAGATAAATGCCTTTTGCTTTTGTAACTACTATATTTTTTTTCTCAAATTTTAAGTGTGTAAATGGGTGCCATATTAGTTTTTTATCTACTACCTGATAGTTCATAAATTTGTATTCAAATTATTTTTGAAATGTTCATATAATGTTTGAAAACTTGATTTGTCAAGGTTTTTGATATATGGTATTCGTGTAATAATTTGAGATGGGTGTAAATTTTTGATAATTGCTTCTTCATTTTTTTTGTTAAAGTTACCATTTAATATAATACCTTTAAGAGGGATGTTTTCTTTTTGTATGTAATACAAACTCAATAATGAATGATTAATACAGCCTAAATAATCCGATATGACCAGGATACAATTAGCATTTAAATGTTTGAATAAATCAACAATGTAATGTGTTTCATTCAGTGGTACTAATAAGCCGCCCGCACCTTCAATAATCAGTGTGTTTGAGGTAGAAGGCAAAACAATATCATTTATGGAGATATTAATACTTTCATAGAAAGCTGATAAATGTGGCGAAGCAGGTTCTTTAAGTAAATATATTTCAGGATGAATAGTGATAGCATAGTTCACCATCTTTTTTACCCAATGGCTGTCTCTGTCAGGAGGATAACCTGTTTGAATAGGTTTGAAGTAATCTGCTTTAAGATATTCACATAATAAAGCGCTTGCTATTGTTTTACCCACACCTGTTCCAATTCCTGTTACAAAATATCTTTTACTCATTTTATGAGACATTAATTAATATGTTTATCAAGTGAATAATTTCTTCTTCTGTATTGAAGGAATGTAAAGATATTCTTATTCGTTCTTTGCCTTTTTTGACTGTTGGAGGAAGAATAACTTTAGCAAAGATATTGTTGTCATTGATAGTTTTTTGTATTTTATTAAAATCAGTCGTTCCTATTCTATAATACTGGATAGGAGATGTATTTTTAGAGAAATTTTGAAATGCATTAACATGTTGCAGATAACAGTCTATGTTTTTTTTTAATTGTTGGTGTTGTGTTTGAGAGTGATGGATTAATTCATTATACAAGTAGAGAGTAATTTGATAGTGATATAATGGTAATGCGGTGCTAAATATGAAAGAGCGGGAAAAGTTAATTAAAAAATTCTTTAGCACTTGTGAACCTACAATAGCAGCGGCTGAAAAACCTAATGCTTTACCATATCCAATAATTCGTGCTACACATTGATTGGCAATGCTTTTGTCATTAAATAATCCCAAAAAGTCATTTCCCATTGTTCCAAAACTATGGGCTTCGTCTACTATTAAAAAAATTTTATGATTGTCAATTATTTTGATTAATTTATCTACATTGGGAGAATCACCATCCATAGAATATAAACCTTCTACAACTACAAATATATTATCAAAGTGAGGAGAGTGTTTTTTAATCAGTTCGTGAAGGTGCTCTATATCGTTGTGTCTAAACTTAAAACTTTTTGCGTAAGATAGTCTTATACCATCATGTATAGAAGCATGAACATTTTCATCTATTAAATACAAATCATTACGGTCTGCAATACAAGAGAATAGTCCAATGTTTGCTTGATACGCAGAAGAAAAAATAAGGGCAGCTTCTGCATGATGATATGATGCAATTTTATTTTCAATATCTTCTATCCAATGTCTATTACCACTTATTAATCTTGAACCTGTGCTTCCCTGAAAGGATAGTTCTTTTTGATGGTCGAAAATAATTTTTTCAATTCTTTTATGTTTTGCAAATCCCAAATAATCATTGCTTGCAAAATCAATTTTATCAGAATGGTCAAATAATTGTCTTTGACAGGAAGCAATATGTTTTTTTCTCCATTTTTCGGGATAGAGATTTTCCATTGTGGCAAAAGTATGAAATATGTAAAGGATAAAAAATTATGATATTACTGATAATATCCCATAAACTTTAATAAATCCTGTATATTTGCCTGTGAAAATGATAGAATGTATCAATTAAAAAAATATACATTTTTTATTGTTACTTTGTTTTTTGGGTTGTCTGTTTATTCACAAAATCAATCTAAATCAAGCTTAGAAAAAAAGAAAAAGAAATTAGAAAAAGAAATAGCGCTGATAAATAATATGCTTAAAGAGACAACCGTTAACAAAAAGTTATCCATTAGTCAAATAATCATTCTGAAGAAAAAAATAGAAATGCGAGAGGAATTGATAAATACTATACAACAAGAACTTAATAAGGTAAATACAGAAATAAACAATACTAATGAAAATATTAATACACTTCAACATGAATTATCAAAATTAAAACAAGAGTATGCTAAAATGCTGCAATATGCTCAAATTAAGCAGTCATCAAAAGGGTTAGATGATTTGATATTTTTATTTTCAGCACATGATTTTTATCAAGCATATCAAAGGTTAAAATACATTCAGGAATATAGTAGATACAGAGAAAAGCAAGGCAAAGAAATTATAAAACATCAGCAGGAACTTCAAGAACAATTGAAAATCCTTCAACAAAAATTAGAGGAAAAACAAAAGTTATTAGGACAAGAAGAACAAGAAAAACAAACACTATTTGAAGAAAAGCAACAAGAAGAACAGGAATTTCAGCAAATACAAAAAAAAGAAAAAGAATTAAGAAAAGAATTAGAGAAGAGAAAAAAGCAAGCGCAAGAATTGCAATTAGCGATAAAAAAGTTAATTGAAGAAGAAATTAAACGAAAAAAAGAAGAAGCAGAAAAATTGGCTAAAATGAAAGCTGAAAAAACAAAACAAAAGAAAAGTAAGGAAAAAGAAAAGACAGTAGTACCAATACTTTCAAAAGAGGCAGAATTAATAGGTAATAATTTTGAATTAAATAAAGGTAAGTTACCATGGCCAATTTCTACAGGATTTATTTGTGCTAATTATGGAGAATATGAACATCCTGCTATTAAGGGATTTATGATGTACAATAATGGTATAGAATTGTGTACTCCACAACCAGCAAAAGTTCAAGCTGTATTTAATGGTGAAGTAACAGGTATAGCAATTTCTCCAATTGGCGGAAAATTAGTGATTGTCAGGCATGGAGAATACCTCACCGTATATTCTAATTTACAAGAAGTACTTGTAAAAGAAGGTAACAAGATAAGTGCAAAACAAGTCATAGGTACTATAATGTATAATGAAGATAGTAATAGTTATTCCCTGAATTTTCAGGTATGGAAGGGACAAAAAACATTAGACCCTAAAGACTGGCTTATAAATTAAAATTATTACACCTTTATAAGTATTCTATTTCAAAACTTACCTCAGCAAACTTTCTGAACATAGCACTTACGCCGCAATACTTTTCTTGCGATAAGTTAACAGCTTTCTCAACTTTACTTTTGTCAATATCTTGCCCTTTTATTTGATAAACAATATGCACTTTTGAATATACTTTGGGATGCTCAGTAGTCAGTTGTGCAGTTACTTTTACATTAAAGTAATCAAAGGGCACGCGCATTTTGTTCAGTAAAGACACAACATCCATAGCGGTGCACCCTGCTAAAGCCACTAACATTAAAGGTTTTGGACGAGGTGCTTTATCTGTCCCACCAGCAGATATATCCGCATCTAAAAAAATATCATGACCGTTTACTTTTGAATGAAACATCATTGTATTTTCCCACTTTAAATTGATTTCATGTGTGCTCATAAAATAATTTTCCAGCAAATAACGATAAAAATTCAGGTTTCAACAATATGATAAAAGTCATAAAAACAGAATAGTAAAATAAATATCACGATTTTTATTTTTAGACTAACCTAAATTTAATTTTAGATTTATCTAAAAATATTTTGTACCTTTGTGCATAAAAAATCGAAAAAATGAAACTAAAAATCTATTTATTTCTAATTTTTGTACTCAATAAACTTTCTTCTCAGGTCATTACTGGAAAGATATCATATAATAATCTACCTGTAAAAGATGCTATTATTACTTTAAATAAAAAGAATAAAAAAACAATATCCGATTCTCTGGGAAATTTTCAAATAAAGACAGATAATCATTATGTTGTATTGACGGTTTATCATACGGGTTTTTTGACTTATACAACAACATTCAAACTTATTACAGATACCAATTTAAATATCAGCTTGTCTTTGGATACTACTTCTTTAAATGAAATTATTATTGAAGCAGAAAAACCACTTTTGAATAAAAAACCAGACGCTTTTAATACAGAAGTATATGATGCATGTGTTTTAACATCGTCTTCAGCATCAAATCTTTTTGAAGGAGTGCAAAACATCAATGGGTTAAGACCACAATTGAACTGTAATATCTGTAACACGGGAGACATTCATATCAATGGTATGGAAGGACCATATACCAATATCTTAATAGATGGAATGCCTGTAATTGGTGGAATAGCAAGTATTTATGGTATGACAGGAATTCCATCAGCAATTATTGAAAAAATAGAAATCAATAGATATCCCGGCTCTGTTCTTTATGGAATAAATAATATCGGCGGAACAATTAATATCGTTACTAAGAAAATGAATGACCATAAAAAATTATTTAATATGGATTACTATACATCTAATTATATGGATAATAGCATGGATTTAAGTTACGGATTTAAAAGAAATAAAATGGCATTATTAGGTGCAGGTAACATAGTGTGGTTTGATAAAATTTTTGATGTCAATAAGGATGGATTTACAGATATCACATTACAAAAAAGAGGAAGTCTTATGCAAAAAATAAATTATACTATTGATAGTACAGCACAAATAGAGCTATTAGCAAGAAGTTTATACGAAGATAGATGGGGAGGACAAACTCATTGGAATAAGACATTTGCAGGAACAGATTCAATTTATGGTGAGTATATTCTTACAAAAAGACTTGAAATAATAGGTAAAGTGAATAAGTCAATAAAAAAGTTACATTTCAATAATCATTTTTCATACAACTATCACGCTCAGGACTCGTATTATGGAACCTTACATTTCACGGCAAATCAACAACAATTCTACTATCAAAGTTTTTTCTCTTTTTATTTAAGAAACATAGAAAACATCATGGGAGTGGCGCTTAATTTAATGGAATACAAAGACAATACAAAAATAATGCAAAACTCTGTTAGTTATACAAAATGGATTGTTCCTTCTATTTATTCTGAACATACGATTCAATTAAACGATGTTACAAGAATAATTCCAGCATGGAGGTACGACTATCATAATATACATGGAAGTATCTTTACACCAAGGATTTCGGGGATAATGAACTTAAAAAGATTAACTGTACGGATGGGTATTACTTCTGGATTTCGCCCTGTACAATTATTTTCAGAAGACCACGCTGCGCTTACCGGAGCAAGAAAAATTATTATTAAAGAACAACTGAAACCAGAAAAAAGTTATGTTGGATATTTTAATATTCAACATGAGATACTGACAAAAAGCCGTATTCGCATAATGCAGGATTTTAATACTTGGGCGGTATATTTCACAAATCGTATAATTCCTGATTATTCCGAGGCAGATAAAATACAATATCACAATTTACATAATCAGTATTCCATCAATAGAGGTATATCATATCAAATAAGTATTATCATTATGAATAATTTACAAATGCTGATAGGATATAGTCTTTTAGACAATTATATTAAAAGTGATAGTGTAAAGACAAGATTATTTTTATCAGAACCGTGGTCAGGAAATTGGGTAATATCTTATCAAATAAATAAAATGAAAATTGAATATACAGGAAATATCTATGGAAAAATGAAACTTCCTTTAGCGAGTGAATTAGATCCAAGACCATCGTCTTCTCCTGTATTTTCAATACAAAACCTACAAATGACATATAGCTTAAAAAAATTAAAATTTACTATGGGGGTGAAAAATTTACTTGATTTTACTCCTGATAAGAACATTCCTTTTTTAATAGCCCGCTCACATGATCCGTTTGATAAAAATGTTCTTTTTGATAATAACGGTATTCCAATATCTACCCAAGAAAATCCTTATGCACTTACATTTGACCCTACTTATACTTATGCTTCTATGCAAAAAAGACGATTTTTTATCGCAATAACTTTTGATATTCAATGAACGATGTAATATTTGAATAAACATTTTACAACACACATCACCCATATATTCTAATAATTTCACCATTGATTTTTCTTATATTTTTGACTGGCATTTCTTTGTTGAGGCATTAAATTTTTAATTCACTGAGTAAATTAGTATTTTAGCCACATAAAAAATAAAAATGGCGTGTACAGGATGTAATACGGAAAGAGGTTGTAATACATTAGAAGCATCTTCGAAATATACTTGTAATAATTGCTCTTCTGGTTCTTGTAATAAATTAGATGTTTTTAATTGGCTTGGCAATATATCAGAGATATTACCGGAAGGTGGTTTTCCCATTGTAGAAGTTAGATTTAAAAATTCACGAAAAGAATTTTATATTAATTCAAATAAATACCCCATTGTTGTTGGAAATGTTGTGATAACTGAATCCGAAGTAGGGTATGATGTAGGTACTGTTTCAGCTACAGGAGAAATCGTGCGACTACAATTAAAAAAGAAGGGAATAACAGAAACTGTTTCTTTAAGAAAAATTTTAAGAAAAGCCAGGCAACAAGATATTGAAAGATGGAAAGAAGCACAAGCATTAGAAAATATAGCATTAGTTAAATCCCGAGAACTGGCTCAAAGCTTAAATTTGGAAATGAAATTAATAGATGTAGAGTATCAAGGGGATAAAACCAAAGCAATATTTTACTATACTGCCGAAGGAAGAGTGGATTTCAGAGAACTTATAAAAAAGCTGGCAGCAGAACTGAAAATTCGGGTAGAAATGAAACAGATAGGGGTAAGACAGGCAGCTGGACGACTTGGCGGCATAGGAGTATGTGGAAGAGAGCTGTGCTGTAGCACATGGCTTACAGACTTTAGAACAGTGAATGCTAATAATATAAAATATCAACAACTTTCTATCAACCCTTCAAAATTAGCTGGACAATGTGGAAAACTCAAATGTTGTCTCAATTATGAACTGGATGTATATGTAGATGCCCTAAAAGAATTTCCAGAAGTGCAGGACAAAATGCTTATCACACAAAAAGGCAAAGCAAAGTTTATTAAAATAGATGTGTTTAGAAAAAGAATATATTGGGCATATGAAAATGATATGGGCACATTTATACCATTGAGCATAGAAAGAACGAAGGAGATTTTGACAATGAATGAAAATAATCAATTCCCACAAGATTTATCAGAAGAAACAGAAATGGCATTGTCAGAAAAACAAATTGGGAATGTTCCACAGGAAGATAATTTATCACGATTTGATAATAAATTTAAGAGAAAGCCCAAAAAAGGCTCTTCAAAAAACCAGAAAAGTTAAATTCAAGTAATAAGTACAATATTTTATCTAATCTTTCTTATAATTTAGATGCTTTTAAATGTAACTACTAATAAGAGGGTAAAAGCGATATTTTTATTATACTTGCAGAACAAAACCTTATACTTATGGCTTAAATCCAGATAATGATAAAGGCAATTTCTATGAAAACATTTTTTTTGTTTGTATTATGCAGCTTATTACTGCTTTCTTGCAAGAATACCAGCTCTGTTTATATAAAATACTACTATTTTGAAAAGTCAGAATGGTCATCTAAAGATACTGCTAAATTTACAGTAGATATTATAGACACTATCAGCCTCAATGACATCAATGTAAAAATAAGACACGGTGAATTATATCCGTATAGTAATCTGTATTTGTTTTTTACTGTAATATATCCTAATAACTATAAACAAGTAGATACCATAGAATTTATACTGGCAAATAATAAAGGGGAATGGTATGGAAGCGGCTTGGGAGATATGTACGATATTACGCTGCCTATCAAGAAAAATGTGAGATTTACCAAATCAGGAGTGTATCATTTTTATTTTGTACAAGCTATGCGACAAGACCCATTAATTAATATCAGTGAATTCGGACTTGAAATTATTAGAGTATCAAAAAATAAATAGAGTAAAATATCATCAATGGAAACACAAATATTTATTAATCTAAAAGAAAAGTCGGAGGCATTAGATAAAGCAGATAAGTTGAAAAACTTCAGAAGTCAATTTTTGTTTCCAAAACATAATGGCAAAAATGTACTTTATTTCACGGGAAATTCATTAGGGTTACAACCAATACATACAAAAGAGTATATTTTACAAGAATTGAAAGATTGGGAACAATATGGTGTAGAAGGACATTTTCATGCTAAACACCCGTGGTTTTCTTATCATGAGTTTTTAACAGAAAAAATGGCAAAAATTATAGGTGCAATGCCCGAAGAAGTTATCATGATGAACCAATTGACTTCTAATCTTCATTTTCTCATGGTATCTTTTTACCGTCCATACCAAAGGAAACGAAAAATACTATGTGAGTTTCCTGCGTTTCCAAGTGATATATATGCTCTACAATCGCAAATCAAATTTCATGGAGGTAACCCTGATATAGATTTAATCATGATAAAATCTGAAAAAGACGATTATATCATTGATGATGAAAAAATTATTTCTGCTATTCATCAGTATAAAGATGATTTAGCACTGGTGTTCATAGGTGGTGTTAATTACTTATCAGGACAGGTTTTTGATATTCCTAAAATCACCAAAGCAGCGAATAATGCAGATGTTATATGTGGATGGGATTTAGCACATGCTGCAGGAAATATAGAGCTTAAACTTCACGATTGGAATATAGACTTTGCTGTTTGGTGCTCATATAAATATCTGAATAGCGGTCCGGGCTCTGTAGGTGGTGCTTTTGTTCACCAAAAGCATTTACAAAATTTTGATTTACCTCTCTTTGCTGGATGGTGGGGCACCAATAAAGAAGAACGATTCAAAATGAAAGCTGTTTTTGAACCAATGCCTACTGCAGAAAGATGGCAAGTAAGTAATGCTCCTGTTCTATCTATGGCAGCATGCTTAGCCTCTCTTGATATTTTTGATGAGGCAACAATGCCCGCACTTATTCAGAAAAGTAAGCAACTTACCGCGTTTTTAGAAGAGATGATTATACAAATCAATAATTTGTTCAACAAAGAAGTATTTAGAATTATTACTCCGAAAACTCGTGGAGCTCAATTATCCGTTATTTGTAATGTATCACAACCTAAGAAATTATTTGATGAATTAATTCAACATGGAATTATAGTTGATTGGAGGGAACCTCATGTCATTCGTTTTGCGCCTGTACCATTGTATAATTCTTTTGAGGACATCTATCTTTTAGGTGAAGAATTAAAAAATATCGTTCCAAAATTTTTATAAATCATTGATGCGAAAAACAATTTTCATTCAAATTCAAATAATAGCACTGCATATCTCTATTGTATTCTCACAAGTTGATTCTTTGTTTAATAGAAAGGAAGGACTTTATTTGGATTATATTCAATTTAGAGAGAATAAACCTATTTTGAAATCACAAATTATAAGTAATATAGACACCGCTCAATTGGATTTTTTTACTAAACTTACATTCCAGAAAGAAATTAAATTTTATGCAGTAAATCAAGAATTAAAAAATATCTCTCCCAAAGAATTGTGGGGATATTTTCAGAATAATACACTTTACATTAATTATCAAAATGTTTTTTACAAAGTACCTGTACTTGGTGCTATTTCTTATTTTATAGGTGTGGAAGAAGTAACTTATTATACTTCTGTAGGAGTAGGGTATCCTTATACTATGGGAGGTGTTCCCATAAGGTCAAAAGAGATGAGAGAGTTTTTATTGGATTATTACACAGGTAAGGTATATCCTTTTACCATAGAACAACTAGAGATATTACTTCAACAAGATGAAAAAATTTACAAAGAATTTTCACAATTAAGCCGCAGACAAAAGAAAAAGAAGTATAGTTATTATATCAGAGTGTTTAACGAAACACACCCCATTTATTAGTTAATTATAATTATTATTATTTGTTTTTCCCATAATTATTTTATATTCTTGCAAAAAAAACATTATGAAAAACAACTATCATCACTGCAGGGGCTATTTTTAGCTTGTTAATGCCTGCTATTGCAAATGCACAAAGTAAAGAAAAAATACCTTATTTTTATGAAATGATTTCAAACCCCGATAAGACTATTGACTATGCCTTTGGAGTATATCCTACTCGTTCAGAATATGTTAAAAATTCTAATGGTGGCGGATATACAAAAATGAGGATAGCGGTAATTAATTATGCTAAAGAAGACTTGAAATGGAATGACTATAAAGTTTATATATTAATGAAAAATGGAGACTTGTTTTACAACTATACAACGGCTGCTAAAGAAGGAGAGTTAGCGTGTAATTATGTTGTAAAACCCAATGAAACTCACATTCAATATGTATGTTTTGAAAAAGATTTTGATGTTAAACAAATAGATAAAGTATATCTGTCATTGTTAGATAATAAATTTTTCCAACTTATTTATACAGACGGTTCAGATTCTAAATAAGGAAGGGTTCTTTAATACATATACCTTGTAAAAAATATTAATTTAGGGATTAAAAGACATATTCTTAATTTCTTTCAGGACGTAATTAAAAACGTTTTTTATTGGTTAGAAAAATTTAAGAGTTTAACCTATATTTAATTAATATATAGTAAATAATTATATTTAGAATCTACTTTTTATCAAACCAATAGATATTATCATTTTCAGATAATTCTAGATAAATTTTTTCAATATCTGGTTTAGGTAATATTTGAACATTGTTTTTCTTTAAGTATTCTGTTTTGACATTAAATTGTTCGGCTAATATGTGGTAAAAAATCTCTGGATAAATCATCTTGTAAAGCTCATATCTAATCATATCTTTCTTTCCTAGTGTATAATTTTTTGAATCAGTAACATTCTTGGTTTCTAAATAAATGTAGGGAGTTCTTATTTTTCCGTTTGATATTTTTATTTCAAAATTTGATAAATCGAAGATAGAGTAGAGCATTTTAAATTTTCTCATTTTACCCTTCTTCAATTCAGATATTTTTGAAAATTGTCCTGTTTTGTAGGCATTCAACAGTTCTTCATCGTGTTTAAATAAAAAGCCCATTTTGTCTTTTGTTTTAATGATGCCCACATATCTTTCATTACATTTAATACTCTCTTCAAAATATTGATTAAAGTATTTTTTGTTTGCTTTATTTTTTAACTCTTCAATAGGAATTGTAATAATAAAAACATCTTTTGTTAAATCTTTATTTTTAAATCCTACATATCCTTTTATGTTTAAGTCTTTTTGTATAAATTTATTGATATAATAAGATGCAAAGTAAACAAAACAAGATTCGTTGGTATCTATAAGCTCTCCCTTGAAAACATTTTCCATCATTTTAAAGTAAGCATTTATCAAGCCAGGTTTTTTACTTTTCATTTTTTCGGACAAATTTACAAATAACTATTTTTGTTTTTTATTGAATTATAGTTAACTTTCCGAATTTTTAGATAATTTTACAGAAAAAAATATGGCACTAATACTTCCTGTAAATGGTATCTATCCTAAATTTGGAAAAAATTGCTTTGTTGCTTCTAATGCTACTATTGTCGGAGATGTAATAATGGGAGACGATTGTAGTATATGGTTTAATGCTGTTGTTCGTGGAGATGTTAATAAAATACGAATAGGTAATAAAGTGAATATTCAAGATAATGCTACTATACACTGTACTTATCAAAAGACGGAAACAAATATCAGCAACAATGTATCTATAGGGCATAATGCTATTGTGCATGGATGTATCATTAACGATAATGTTTTAGTAGGTATGGGAGCGATTATTATGGATAATTCTATAATAGGAAGTAATGTTATTATAGCAGCAGGGGCTGTAGTTTTAGAAGGAACAGAGGTTCCTGAAAATTGCGTGTTTGGTGGTGTTCCTGCTAAAAAGATAAAAGATATTTCTCCTGAATTATTGAAGGACGAAATAGAAAGAATTGCTAATAATTATGTTTTTTATTCTTCATGGTTTAAAGATATCAATGCTTTGAAGTAAGGGTAAGCATAATCAAATAGATATTATTGAAAATAACTACAAGAATAACATTTTTTAAGGCTATTTTAATTTTGTTTCATTTTCAAATTCTGATTCTGTACAGGGCTCACCATCTCTAAAATAGCGAGTTAAACCAAAGTTAAACACCTTCTTTTCATATACATAAGCGGCACTATCTCCCTTTACAACAATCCGTTGATAAATAGTAACACTATTTTCAATAAGTATTTTTTCTGTTACACCGGGAGGATATTTAGCTATTAATTCTTTCATTCTTTCGGATAATTCTTTTTTCGTTTTGGGCGAGTCCGCATTGAGTATTTTTTGTATTTCAAGTAATTTTTGTTTAGCATAAGGGTCTCCTGGTTTATACACTAATGCCTCTTCATATTTTAATTTAGATGATTCGTATTGTTTCTTACCAAAGTAATCATCTGCAAGTTTGATAACAGATTTGTATTTATCTTCCTTAGATTGTAAAACAGGTTTTACATTTTTTTCTTTATTGGTATCTATTTCTTTTTTTTCGTTTTGTTTTTCTTTTATAGAGAGGCCTTTTTCTTCTGCGAGTGCTTTGTCGATAGCTGCTAATTGGTCTTTTGGATATTTTTCATTGGGTTTGTAGGATAGAGCTTCGTTGTAGG
>FWPU01004009.1_pt1 | contig 35246 bp, 28 predicted proteins | sample 2228361 | NCBI WGS metagenome assembly FWPU01 (sample SAMEA103939777, study PRJEB20133) | metagenome
TCGAGGGGCTGGAAAACGAGGCCGCCGTCGCGCGCCTCACTCCCCAGGCGAGTATCCGAGAGAACCCGCCGCCAGGACGGGCGCGGCGAGCAGGCCGGGCGCCGGAGCGGCCTCGGACGGGTCGAAAGATCCGACCATTCCGGCCCGGGGCGAGGTCGATCAGTTGATAGGGCGGAGGCAACCTCCGGTTCTACTTCAAGAGTCTGCGTTACTCCGACATCGACCTCGACAGCTTCGCCGAAGATCCGCGCTACTTCGGCCTTAGGGTCGAGCGAGCCCTGCACTGACCCAGCCTAACCCGCCTTCTGGTCGCGCTGGGGTTGCGGATCGCCCATCTCAACCGGAAGGAGCAGTCGACGACGAAGGAGCGCTGGACGATCGGCCTGGCCGCTCCCGAGATCGCCGCCCCCGTCTACACCCGGATCGAGATCTCGTATCGGAGCTACGGCCTGGAGGAGTACGTCCGAGTCGAGAGGGTCGACCCGTCGATTGTCGAGCCCTATGCCCCGCTCGTGGCACCGATGATCGGGCACTATCTGCCTCGCGGCGCGGTGATCCAGGAGATTCAGGCCCTCAGTGATCGAGCCGCCACTCAGGCACGAGACGTCTTCGACCTCGACCATCTCTGTCGCCGCTATCCGGACGCGCCGGCTAGCGGGCTGGTACCGAACGCCACAATCGACCAGGCAATCACGAACGCTTACGATCTGTCCTACGAAGACTATCGATCGGGGGTTGTTGCCTTCCTCGATCCGGCCATTCAGAAGAGCCTCGAATCCGAGGAGGTGTGGAACACGATGCTCCTCCGGGTGATCGAGCGTCTCGAGGCAATGAAGGCATGACAAGAAGCACTGATGCCCTCGCTCTCCTGCGCTCGCAGGCTCATCCCTTCGTCACGACCGAGGAAGCGGCGATGGTCCTCGGCCGGCCGCGGTCGACAACGGCGGCCCTGCTCACCCGATTGGCCGACGCCGGCCTGATCAAGCGGGTTCGGCGCGGCCATTGGGCCATCGACCCCTCGGCCACGCCCCTCGCCTACGGGGCCTGGGTGACGGCCCCCCTCCCGGCCTACGTGTCGCTTTACACCGCCCTCTATCACCACGGCCTCATTGAGCAGATCCCAGTCGTCATCTACGTCGTCTCCCTTGGGAAGACCCGAGAAGTCGAGACGGCCTTCGGGACCTACTCGGTTCATCAGATTCAGCCGAAACTCATGACCGGTTTCGCCGAGACGAACGGCGTCCGGATGGCGACACCGGAGAAGGCGGTCTTCGACACCCTCTACCTTCGACGCGCCCGGAGCGGGAAGTTCGCGGCCCTGACAGAGGTGGAGCTGCCGGAGCACTTCGACCGCATGGCTCTCTACGAATGGGCAGCGAAGATTGAAGCGGCAAGGGTCCGGTCGAGGGTCCTCGCGACGATCGATCGGTTCCTGGAACGATCCTGACGGTGCCCTGCCAGGACCGCTTTGGATCGGTGCAGGTCCATTGGCGTGATGCCCGTCCGGCCTGCCCGCCCAGCGAAGGATCGAGGGATCGGACGATTCGGCCCGGAGGCGAAGTCCTCCGGGGCGCCGCTTTGGGCCAAGCGGCCCTCCGAGACCCTGCCTGAGCCGGCTACCCTCCGGAGTGTGACACTCCTGAACTTCCGCGACGTCGGCGGCCGACCGACGCAGCCCGGCCGCCGCCTCCGAACCGGCCTCCTCTACCGATCCGCCGACCTGAGCCGACTCGACGAGGGCGACCGGGCCCGCCTCGAGGAGCTCGGCATCCGCACCGTCGTCGACCTTCGGACGGAGGCCGAGCGAGACCGCTGGCCCGAGGCATCCCGGCTCCCGAAGGGGGCCACCTACATCGTCGCCGACGTCCTCGCCGACGCCGCCGAGGGGACCCCAGCCCAGTTCATGCCCCTCATGGACGACCCAGCGGCCGTCGAGTCGATCCTCGGCGGCGGCAAGGGCCTCGCCCTCTTCGAGCGGCACTACCGCGACTTCGTCCGCCTCCCAAGCGCCCGGGCAGCCTATCGCCGCCTCTTCGGGGCCCTCCTCGACGGTGAGAGGCGCCCGCTCGTCTTCCACTGCACGACCGGCAAGGACCGGACGGGCTGGGCGGCTGCCGCCCTCCAGCTCCTCCTCGGGGTGCCCGAGGAGGCCGTCGTCGAGGACTACCTTCGGAGCAACGGGGCCCTCGAGCCGCTCATCGGTCCCCTCCTGGCCGAGTTCGAGGCGAGGGGCGGCAACCCCGCCCTCCTCGAGCCCCTCGCCGGTGTCCGGCGCTCCTATCTCGAGGCGGCCCTCGACGAGGTGGCCGACCGGTATGGGTCGATCGAGGGCTACTTCCGCTCCGGCCTCGGCTTCGACGACCGGGACCTCGAAGCCCTCGTCGAGACCTGCCTCGAGCCCTGAGCGGCGGCCACCTGCTCGCCGCCGGCGCGGCGGGGGCCTGGGACGGCGCGCCTTCCCTGCTGGTCGTCTCCGTCTCTGGTTCGGGCCGCGCCAGCCTAGCTGACACAGCACCTACCGATGATGGCGGCCGTCGAACCAGCATCACGGAGGTATGCATGTCTCTGCGCACTCGGGCCGCCGTCGCGCTCCTCGCCGGGGCCGTTACCTTCTCAGCCTGTGACAGCCGGGAGGTGCGGCTCGGAGAGCCTACCTCGACGCCTGCGATGCCCACCCCCACCGAAGCCTTGCCGACCGATGGTCCGGTGACGCCGACGCCCGACGTCGCCCCAACGGCAACGCCCTCCCCGACCACCCCGGAACCGACCGAGAGCGCCCCGCCCCTCTTCCAGCCCGGCGAGCCAGCCGTCGTCACCCAGGGCGGTGAGGATTACGTCGAAGTCACCGTCACGAAGGTGAGCGAGAAGAAGCGCTATGGCTCGGGCTACACCGTCGACACGCCGGCCCGCGGCAACGTCTACATCGAAGCCTACGTGACGTACAGAGCTCTGGCCGACGGCGCGGCCTACAACCCCTTCGACTGGCAGGTCTTCTGCAATGACACGGCCATCGACGGGTTCACCTTCCTCCTCTCGGGTCCCGAGCCGCAGCTTGGGTCCGGGACGCTGCCGAAGGGACGGAAGGCGTCCGGCTGGCTCGTCTACGAGGTCCCGGCGAAGGGCCGCTGCCTCCTCAGCTACGGGGCAAACCAGTTCCTCGGCACGGGAGCCGTCTTCGAGGTTCTCCTCCGCGCCTCGTGACCAATGGCCCCGCGAGGGCGGAAAGCGTCCCCGGACATGCGGACCCGCCGCTGCGATCGCTCGCCCTGCGGCGGGTCTCCGCATGAGCCGCGGGAGCCCCTGCGCCGGGGACTGGGACCGGACGGAGGGGACGGGCCCGCGACGCCTCGAATGGCGCCGCCGGTTCCGCTCGCTACCGCGGCTCCGCCTTCACGATACCCCGCGTCTCCCCCGCTGACCAGACCCATTCGGCCCGGTCGGCGGGCCGCCCGAACGGACCGCCCGGTCGGAGCCGGGCGGCTCTTGCCAGCCGGGAGGGGTGTCCCGCGGGCCTTGTCGACGAACCTGCTTGAGCCGCCGCACGTGGCGATCGAGGGGCGGGCCGACGTGATCCGGCTCCAGCTCGCCGCGGCCCCGTCCAAGGGCCGATCCGGGCCAGGCGGCGTGTGCCCAGAACACCAAACCGGCCTCAGGACTGGGATGGAGTCGGGGCGTTCCCCGGGAACGTTGTTTGGCCAACAACACTTCCGGGGAGCGGCCTGTTGCGGCTCCGCCCTTGCGGCGGGTTTGGTGTTCGGTGCGCACCGGGCCGGGGCTGCCGCGGCTGCGGCCCCGATCGGCCCTGGTAGACTGCCCCGTTGGGCGCCGGCCCCCGGCCGGCACCGACGGAGGGAGGCCGCCGCACCGGGATGCCGCGCAGATCGTCGACCGCTGAGAGCAGCCCATCGACCCAGCCCCTCGAGCGCCGGCGGGTGGGTCCACCCCGCGATCGAAGGCGGGTGGGCCCGCCCATCGCCGCCGGCCAACTCGAGCTCGGGCTCGCCGCTGACCTACCCAGCCTGCCCATCGAAGCTGACTGGCAGGACCAGCCCCGCCTCTGGGGTCACAGCTTCCACCCCATGGCGAGCTACCTGGCGAGCTTCCCAGCCGCCCTCGCCCACGCCTTCATCGCGCGCTACAGCCGGCCCGGCGACGTCGTCCTCGACCCCTTCAGCGGCCGTGGCACGGTGCCCCTCCAGGCCTGCGCCGAGGACCGGATCGGGGTTGGCAACGACCTCAACCCCCTCGCCTACCTCCTCACCGCGGCGAAGGTCGAGCCAGCCGACCCGGCGGAGTCGTCGGTCCGCCTCGTCGCCCTCCGCCTCGCCTGGCTCGCCTCGCAGGACGCCTGGCTCGAGCTGGCGGCCGAGGCGGCTCGTCGTCCCGGCGACCCGTCGCTCCGGGTCCCGGCGGCGGGGTCGCTTGCTAGGGGGTCGCAATCCGGGCGGCTTCTCGCTGCCGGGCGGGACTCCTCGGGCGGTGGCGGCGGAACGCTCGCCGCGGAACCCGGCACGGGCGCGGCGGAGCCCTTGCCAGAGGAGGTCGCCCTCGCCTTCCACCCCCGAACCCTCGGCCAGCTCCTCTTCGTCCGGGCCACCCTCGACCCAGCAGACCGGGTCGACCGCTTCCTCCTCGCCGCCCTGACCGGCATCCTCCACGGCAAGCGACGAAGCTACCTCTCGGAGGTCATGCCGAACACCTTCAGCATGGCCCGTCGGTACGTCCGGAACTTCATCCGCCAGACCGGCTACCAGCCGCCCGAACGGGACGTCTTCGATCTCCTGGCAGCAAAGCTCGCCCGCCTCCACCGCGATCCCCTCCCGGCGACCCGCGGCCTCGCCCTCCTCGGCGACGCCCGAGACGTCGGCCACTGCCTCCCCATCGAGCTCCGCCAGCGCGCCCTCCCCGACCGGATCCGCCTCGTCGTCGGCTCGCCCCCCTACCTGCGGGTCGTGAAATACGGCTATTACAACTGGCTCCGGGCCTGGCTCCTCGGCCTCGACGCCGCCGCCATCGACGCCACCCTCGACGACGCCCACCGGCGCGAACCCTACCTCGCCTTCCTCCGCGACGTCCTCGCTGGTCTCCGTCCCCTCCTCAGCGACGACGCCGTCGTCGTCCTCGTCATCGGCGACGTCGAGACCGACCGCGGCCGCGCCCACCCGGAAGGCGTCGGCCTCGCCGAGCAGGTCTGGCGCGACGCCGCCGAGCCCCTCGGCTACGAGCTCGCCGGGGTCGTCCTCGATCGCGTCGATGGCGGTCGGAAGATGACGAAGGTCTGGGGTGAGGAGGCCGGCAGAGCGACGAAGACCGACCGGATCCTCGTCCTTGGCGCGACTCGGCTCGGGCGGCGGCGGGCGATCGAGGCGGCGACGATCCCCGTCGACTGGAGTTGGCCGCCCCGACTCCGCCTCGTCGCCCCCGCTCGCGCTCTGACCCGGCCGATGCTCGCCCCAGGGGCGACCCGTAGAATGCGCGCATGAAGCAGATGTACGACCCGGCGGATCTGGCCGCGATGGACCCTCTCGTCCTCATGAAGAACCTCGACCACGTCCGGATGACGAGCCGCCGGCTCAGCTACATCCTCCAGCAGCAGGTCCACCTCTACACGCCCGAGGCGAACCAGCTCCGCGAGCAGATCGACCGCTACGTCGAGGCCGAGCGCCAGATCGAGGCCGAGATGGCGCGGCGCCGGATCCGCGCCTGAGCCGCCGGCCTCGTCACGGCCTCGTCACCGGCCCGGGCGCGACGGATCACCCCGCAACGAGGACCGACCCGCCAACCCGACCTGAGAAGGAGGAGCCCCCGCCGAACGTGGACGGGGGCTCCTCGCTCTGCTCCCGACGGAGCACCGATGATTCCTGCTCTCCGGCCGAGCCATCGTCCGGCTCGGCCGCTCCAGCCCTCCCTGGGCTCCAGCCTTCCCTGGACCGGGGTGTGTTCTCGCCCCGGATCCCCTCACGACCCCGCTGTCGCGCTCGCCACCTCCGTCCGGAGATCCGCTCGGATCGCTTCCGTCGAGCCGCCCTCGGCCCCGTCCTGCCGGCCCGCCTGCGGGTCGGCCTGGACGGTCGGTCGAAGCGGCCCCACCGGGCGGGCGGCCCGTGTCGCTCGCTTCGCCGCCTGCTCTTCGGCCACGATCCTCCCGACCAGCTCGGCCAGGACCGGCGTCTCCTCGAGACTGAAGCCGATCCCGTGGCGAGCCAACTCGTTCGTGTCCCAACCCCGAAAGAGGCGCCGCATCGCCACGGCGCACATCTCGTCGTAGAGCTCTGGCCAACCCACGGGACGGCGGCGGTAGCAGAACCGGACGAACTCGGCGGCTTCAGCAGTGGGCCGGTTCTCTGCGGTCCTGCGAAACAACATCGATGGCCTGCCTCCTTTCTTCCTCCGGGTCCTCAGGCTCGAAGCGGCCGCGACGGGCGGGCACCATCGCTGTCCGACTGCCGGTCTGGCTCCGGTCGTCGCCCCGACCCGAGGGGACGCTATCGACCGGCAGGCCGACATCGTAGGCCCGTCACCCGCCGGCGGGGAAGGGGGTTTCTCCACGAAGTCATCCACCAAGTTATCCACAGCCCACCGACCCGTTTCGGGAGCCCCGTCTGGGGGGGTCCCTGGACCGACTGGAGCCGCCACCGGACCGGCCGTCGGAGCCGCCATCGGACCGGCCGTCGGGGCCGCCATCGGACCGGCCGTCGTGGCCGCGGTGAGCGACCGCGAACCGAAGGGCGAAGGCGAATCTGGCCGGCCCGACGGGTCAGCCCGGGCCGCCGCCCGGAGCCTTCCGCCGGACCCCGAGCCCGGGGGCCGTCCCGATCCGCCAGCGCCCCTCCGGGTCGAGCTCGAGCCCCTCGATGGGATCGTCGGCGAGGAGGAGACAGCCGTCGAGGTCGACCCACTCGGCGAGGGAGGCGACGGCCGCCGAGGCGGCGATGACGACCGAGGTCTCCTCCATGCAGCCGAGAAAGGTCCGAAGGCCGAGCTCCCGCGCCCGGCGGAGCATCGCCCGAGCCGGGCCGACGCCGCCGCACTTGGCGAGCTTGACGTTCACCCCCGCCACGACCCCGACGAGGGCGTCGAGGTCGTCGATGAAGACCGCACTCTCGTCGGCGACGATCGGGATCGACGAGGCCGCCTGGAGGTCGGCGAGCCAGTCGAATCGGCGGGCCGGGAAGGGCTGCTCGATGACGTCGACTCCGAGCTCGACGAGCCGAGGCAGGAGGGAGCGGGCGACCTCCGGTGCCCAGCCGGTGTTCGCATCGACCCGAAGGGGGCCGCCGTAGACGGCCCGGACGGCCTCGAGGGTCGCCAGGTCCGAAGGACCGCCGACCTTGATCTTCAGGGCCTTGAAGCCGGCGGCTCGGCGGGCCCGCTCGGCAACGACGGCCGGCTCGTCGAGGCCGAGAGTGAAGTCCGTCGGCGGGATCTCGCGGGAGCAGCCGAGGAGATCGACGAGGGGCAGCCCGACGACCTGGCCAACGAGGTCGTGAAGGGCGATGTCGACGGCGCACTTCGCTGCTCCGTGGCCCCGGATGGCGGCCGCCATCGCCGCCCCGGCCGCGGCCAGGCCCTCCTTCGACGCCTCGAACCGCCCGATCGCCTCGAGGAGGAGCGGCCAGACCGCGACCATCGTCTCGGGGGTCTCGCCGTAGAAGCGGTCGGGGTAGCCCTCGCCGAGGCCGACGAGGCCCGGGAAGCGCTCGTCCCAGACCTCGACGAGGACCGTCCGCACGCTCCGCCCCGAACCGTGATCGGCCCGGGCGATGACGAAGGGGTCGCGCAAGGGGAGGTCGAGGACCTCGTAGCGGAGGGCGAGGGTGCCCGACCAGAGGAGACCCTCGAGCTTCGGCGGCGCCGTCATCAGTCCCCTCCCCGCCCCACCGGCGCCGGAAGTCGCCGGCCGAGGGCCTCGTCCCGAGGCCCCTCGCCGTGATCCACCCGGGCGTCGTTCTCGGCGACCCAGGGGAGACCCTCCACGGTCTCTTCGATGCGCGACCAGAGACGGGCGGGGCCGAAGCGGACCGGGTCGTCGACGGGGAGCCCGGTCTCGGCGGCCACCCGCTCGATCTCGGCCCGGGCTGCGGCGTCGTCCCGGAGGGCGACGGTGTTGAGGGCAACGGCGACGACCCGCGAGGGAGCGACGAGGCCAGCGACCTGCTCGTGGAGGGCGATGAAGGTGCGGAGCTCGGCGATCGGGAAGGAGCGTCCCGGCAGGTGGTCGAAGTCGTGCTCGGTCAGGCCTGCCTGGTGGACGAGGACCATGGCGTGGGGCGTCGTCCCGTGGATGAGGCCGAGGGTGACCGAGCTGTAGGCCGGGTGGTCGAGGGAGCCCTGGCCTTCGACGATGACCCAGTCGCCGCGGGCCTCGCCCTCGGCGACGAGCCACTCGCACGTACCCTGGAGGAAGTCGGCGACGACCCGGTCGACGGCGACACCCCAACCCTCGATCATCATCCCCGTCTGGCCGGTGGCGACGAAGGCCGCTCGACGACCGGCCTCGACGGCCGCTCGCCGGAGCTCGAGGGCGACGGTCATCTTCCCGACGGCGCAGTCGGTCCCGACGGTCAGGATGACCCGCGAGCCCGGGCGGTGGCGGCGTCCGACCGCCGTCTCGGCCCGCTCTGGGGGTCGGCGGTAGTCGACGATCCGACGGCCGAGGCGACGGGCGAGGGCGGCGAACTCAGGGTCGTCGCCAAGGAAGGTGTGGAGGCCCGAGTGGACGTCGAGCCCGGCGAGGAGGGCGCCCCGAACGATCTCCCGCCAGGCCTCCGGGAAGCGGCCACCCGTCGGGGCGATCCCGATGAGGAGGGCCGTCGGCCGGCTCGGGCCCTGGAGGGCAGCTTCCAGGCTCGCCACGACCGGGACCCGAAGCCGGGCGTCGGCGAGGCCGAGGGCGTCGGCGACGGTTTGGCCGGCGTGCTCGCGATCGATGACCGCGACGACGGGGTCGGGACCGTAGCGGATGACCCCGATGGCCGTCTTGGCAGCGTGGAGGTCGAGGCGGCCGTCGGCGAGGACGACGAAGCGGCGGGGCCCGCGAGTCTCGGAGGACGGGGTGCTCACAGACGATGGGCCTCGAGGAAGGCGCGGACCGAATCGGCGACCTGGAGGTAGCTCGTCTCGCCGAGGACGAGCCCGTAGTGGGAGTGGGCGCCGAAGGGCTCGTAGTCGGCCCCGAGCCACTCGGCGAGTCGTTCGACGTCGGCCTCGGGGACGTGGAGGTCGAGGCCGGCGCCGATGACGAGACGCGGGATCGAGCGGAGCGCCCGCCGGTCGACGGAGATCCCGGCCATCATCTGGCGTCGGGCGCGGCCCGACTCCCGTGGCTTCTGGCCCAGGAGATGCTGGATCCGGAGGACGTCGGCGACGGTGAGATCGCGGTGGTCCCGGACGAGCTTCTCGGGGAGGGTCTCCCAACCGATCTGGGCCCGTCCATAGACGTCGGGGATCTCCCGGAGCTCGTGGGGGAGGGCGGGGATCCGGACCTCCGAGGGCAGCTCCGGGGCGAGGAGGACGATCCCCGAGAGCGAGACCCGCTCGGCGGCCTTCAGAACGAGGAGGCCCCCCATCCCGTGGCCGACGGCGACCGCCCCGCCGCCGATCCGCTCGAAGACGGCGACGACGTCGTCGACGTAGCTGTGGAAGTCGAGGCTGGCGGGGTCGGCCGTCCGGGACCAGAAGTGGTTCCGGAGGTTGAGGGCGTGACCCTCCCAGCCCCGGGCAGCGAAGTAGCCGAGCCACCGCTCCCAGAGCCACGAGCCGGCGAGCTCGCCGTGGACGAAGACGAGGGGTCGCCGCCGCGAGCGGCGGTCGGGGAGCCAGGACTCGACATAGATGCCGCGCTCGACGAGCTCGATCTCGTCCTTCCGCACCGGGCGGCCGTTGGGGGCCTGCGTCGTCAACTTGATCCCACTCACTGCTCCTGACGATGCTCCTTCGCTGGGCTCGATCCCGGCAGTCGCCCGACCTGGTGACGGCGGTCAGGCCTCGCTCCCTCGGTAGCCCTCTCACCTGGGCATCGCCGCCCATGATCCCGAGCTCGGCCGGACTCCGTCAAGGCCCGGCTGCCCCAAGATCTGGTCCACGGCGAAGAGGGCCGGGCCGACCATCCCACCGACCGTCTCCCCAACGGCCCGCACCCTCACCACTCAAGAGGATTGAGGACGAGACCGGTCAACGGCTTCGGATAGAAGTAGGTCGACTTCTGGGGCATGACGTCCCCGTCCCTGGCGACGGCGACGATGTCGGCGACGGGGGTCGGCTCGAGGAGGAAGGCCGCGTCGGCGCCGCCGACCGCCTTCGCGACGAGCTCCGCGGCCTCCGTCACCGACTTCGTGTAGAGGAGCCGGCCGCCGGCGGCGACGGTTGCCGCGTCGAGGTCGCAGAGGCGCTCGAGGGCGACGCCGAGGAGGGTGACGTCGAGGCGGCGGAGGGCCTCGCCGCCTCGAGGCAGGAAGGGCGCGAAGGCCTCGCGGCGGGCCTCGAGGACGGCGCTCGAGGAACGGGTCACGAGCCCGAAACGACCCGCCCCGCCGGGCCCGGCACCGCCCGGTCCGAAGCGCTCGAGGAGGGCCTCCACCTCGGCGGGTTCGACGACGAAGAGCTCGCCGAGTTCAGTCAGGAGGCGAGCGACCCCGTCCTCCCCGAGCCCGAGGACGACCCGGTGGGTCGGCAGGACCGTCGGCGGGTGCCGACGGGCTTCGAGGAGGAGGGCGAGGACATAGTCGAAGGCCGGATCCTCCTCGCAGGTTCGGGTCATCCGGCGCTCGTCCCGGTAGCGGAGGGCGGTCTCGTAGCGGTGGTGGCCGTCGGCGATCGTGATCGGTCCTCGGCCAGCGACGGCGAGGAGCTCGGCGGCCGGGTCAGCAGGGGTCTCGGGCTCGGCCTCGCCGCCCTCGCTGGTGGCCGGTGCGCCCCGAACCGGGAGGATCCAGAGGCGGTGACGGACCCCGTCGTCGTCGGTGACCTCGACGTCCGCCGGCCCCTCGGCGACGGCCGCCAGGAGCTCCGCTGCCCGCTCACTCGGGTCGTCGAAGAGGCCGACGATGGGGCTGAAGTTCGCCCCCGTGGCCCGAAGGAGCCGGTAGCGGTCCTCCTTCGGCCCCGAGAGGGTGCGCTCGTGGGGCAGGATCCCTCCCCCTGGCCCGAAGGGCTCGAGCCGGAGGCGGGCGAAGAAGCCCCGCCCGACCCGCTCCAGCCCGCTCCCCGGCAACCGGTACCGCTGCTCGTAGACGTAGACGGCCGGGCGAGGGTCTTTCCGGAGGGTCCCGTCGGAGCGCCACTCGGCGAAGGTCCGGGCCGCCCGGCGGTAGCGGTCGTCGGGAGCGTCGCCGGGCTCCTCGGCCGGGAGGTCGAGTCGAACGACGTTCCGGGGATGGCGGTCGAGGAGACGACGCTGCTCCTCGGGCGAAATGACGTCGTAGGGTGGGCTGACGACGGCACCGAGATCACCGACGGCCTCCGGGTGGTAGCGGAGGGCTCGGAAGGGTCGCAGGATCGGCAACGACGGTTCCTCTCGATGGCTGGCTACGGGCAGGGCCGAGCCGATGGGACGAGGTTCGGGTCCGATCCATCGTACGCTACCGTTCCCTTCGGGGCCTCGGACCGAAGCCCGAAACTTTTTCCCGAGCCGAGACGTCGTTCCCCCGACCGATCGGGCCAACGCCTCGAGGCTCTCCTTGGCCCGAGGATCGCTCGACGAGTGCAGAACGCCGAAGGAGCCAGCGAAGGAGCAGGATGACCCCACTGCCGCGACCGCTCCCCCGACCGTCGCCCAGCTCCGGAACCGATGTGCCAAGCTCCGCCTCCGGTGCCGGTGCGCAGCAACGCGATCTCTCCGCTCGACCGCTCGACGGCCAGGGTCCCCGAGGTTCGGGCGCCTTCCTCCTCGCCCTCGTCGCTGCCATCTTCGCCGTCGTCGCCCCGCTCCCCGCCACCGTCCTCGCGGCGGACCCCGCGCCGACTCCGACACCCCGGGGTTCCCCCTCGGCCGAGCCGTCGCCACCTCCCGGCCTGAGCATGGCCGTCCGGTCACTCCTCGGTGGCCACGCCCGCCCGGGCGGTTGGCTTGCCATCGCCATCGATCTGGCCAACGAGGGCCCTCCGATCAGCGGTGAGCTCCGGGTCGCCGGCGGTCCCGGCAGTCGGGTGATGTTCAATCGCCCTGTCGAACTCCCGACGAACTCCCAGAAGCGGGAGGTCCTCTACGTCCAGGCCCCGACCTTCGGCCAGCGTCTCGTCGTCGGCCTCGTCGCCGGCGGTCAGACCCTCGCCCGGGCTCCGGTCGAGGTCAGCCTCCACGACGCGACCCAGCTCCTCGTCGGCATCGTCGCCGAGCGGCCCCAGCCGCTCATCGCCGCCGTCAAGGGCCTCCCGGCCGGCCCCACCGGTGGACCGGCCGTCGTCGCCCTCGCCCCCGGCGACCTCCCCGAGCGCGTCGAGGCCTGGTCGGCTCTCGATCGCCTCCTCTGGCAGGACGTCGACACGAGTGCCCTCTCGGCCGACCAGCTCGCCGCCCTCCGGGCCTGGCTCGCCGGCGGGGGTCGCCTCGTCCTCCTCGGGGGGAGCGGCGGGCTCGGGGTCCTGGCTCGAATCCCCGACGACCTCCTCCCCTTCCGACCGACGGCAACGATCGACCTCCCGACCGAGGCGCTGCGAAATCTCCTCGGCCGACTCCCCGAGGAGCCCGGGGAGGTCCCGGCCTTGGCCGGACCCCTCCTCCGCGGTCGGGCCGTCGTCACCCTCGGCGAGAGCGTCGCCGTCGGCGAGGCAGCCTATGGCGCCGGCGCGGTCACCCTCCTCGGGATCGACCCGACCGTCGACCCCATCGCCAGCCTCCCCGGCACCTCGGGGCTCTGGAGCCGCCTCCTGCCGCCCCGGAGCGGCGGCGGTCTGAACTTCGTCGACGACAGCCAGCTCGTCTCGGCCCTTACGAACCTGCCCGCCCTCGCCCTGCCGCCGATCGGCGGGCTCCTCGCCCTCCTCGTCGGCTACATCGTCCTCATCGGCCCGGTCAACTACCTCGTCCTCCGCCGCCTCGACCGGCGGGAATGGGCCTGGATCACCATGCCCCTCCTCATCGTCGGCTTCGCCGCCGCCGCCTACGGCTACGGCTCGGTCCTCCGGGGTTCCGACGTCATCGTCAACGAGATCTCGATCGTTGGGGGCGCAGCGGGCGCGGTGGAGGGGCGAGGCCAGGTCTACGTCGGCGTCTTCTCGCCGTCGCGCGGGACCTACGACCTGACCCTGCCCGGCGGGCCCCTCGTGGCGGCGCCGATGAGCGACATCTTCGGCGGTCTCGAGGCTGGGGGGACGGCCCTCGACATCGTCCAGGGCGATCCGGCCCGGGTCCGCGGGCTCAGCATCGGCTTCGGCGCCCTACGGGCCTTCAAGGCGGATGTAGCGGCAAGCGTGCCCCTCGTCGCCTCGGACCTCCGCCTCGTCGATGGGGTCCTGACCGGCCGGATCGAGAACCGCTCCGAGCGGCGTCTCCTCGCCCCTGCCGTCGTCTTCGGGGCAAGCTCGACGACCCTGCCCGACCTGGCACCGGGAGCGGCGACGACCGTCCGCCTTCCCTTGACCCGTGTCGCCTTCGGGCCCTCCCTCGCCGATCGGATCGTCGGGGCCTTCCCAGCCGTCGACCCGAACCGGATGGACGACTCCGCCCGGGAGCGGATGGTCCGCTACCAGATCGTGAACCAGCTCACCTACGACCCCTTCGGCGGCTTCTCGGGGCTCTGGCTCCCCTCGGACAGCCCCGTCCTCGTCGCCTGGGACCGGGAGCCCCTCGCCCCGGTCACGGTGGCCGGGACGACGCCCCGCCAGCTCGGGACGACCCTCTACTACCTCACCCTTCCGGTCCGGGTCGAGGGCAAGGTCGTCTTCGGAGCCGACCTCCTCCGCTCGACGATCCTCGAGAACGAGAGCGCCTTCTTCTCGAAGGACCCCTGGTCCTACAGCCTCGGCCAGGGGTCGGTGACCGTCGCCTACCGGACGATCGGCCTCTCGAGCCCGCTCGCGCCGACCCGCCTCCTCGTTGGCTTCATGGGTCCCGAGCTCGGCCCCGCTGCGTCCGATGCGGTCGAGGTCGAGCCCGTCGGGCCGGCGGCGCCGATCGAGCTCTGCATCGAAGCGCCGTGCCCGAACGCCGCCCCCGATGGGCTCCCTGAGCTCGAGGTCTTCGACCTCGTCCGGGGCGAGTGGATGGCCCTTCCCCACCTCGACGGGAATCGGGCGTTTGCCATCCGCGAGCCGGAGCGCTACGTTGACCCGGCCAGCGCCACCGTCCTCTTCCGTTTCCAGAACCCGAGGCTCGACGGGATCGGCTTCGGGTTCGCCGTCCAGATCGAGGGTCGCGTCGGATGAGCACGATCGTCCGGGTCGAGGGACTCGTGAAGCGCTACGACGGGCTGCCCGCCCTCGATGGCCTCGACCTCCAGGTCGAGGAGGGCGAGATCTTCGGCCTCGTCGGGCCGAACGGGGCAGGGAAGACGACGACCCTACGGATCCTCGCCACCCTACTCGAGCCCACGGCCGGGGAGGCAGAGGTCGCCGGCCTCTCCGTCCGTCGGAACCCGACGGCCGTCCGGCGCGTCCTGGGGTTCATGCCGGACGTCTTCGGCGTCTACGACGACATGAAGGTCTGGGAGTACCTCGATTTCTTCGGTCGCTGCTATGGCCTGCCGGCCGATCGGCGGCGCCGGATGATCGGTGACCTCCTCGAGCTCGTCGACCTCGCCGACAAGCGCGAGGCCTACGTCGCCGAGCTGTCGCGGGGGATGCAGCAGCGGCTCTGCCTCGCCCATGCCCTCGTCCACGACCCGACGGTCCTCCTCCTCGACGAGCCGGCCTCCGGGCTCGACCCGCGGGCCCGGGTCGAGCTTCGCGAGCTCCTCCGGGAGCTCCGAAGCCTCGGCAAGACGATCCTCATCTCGAGCCACATCCTTCCCGAGCTCGAGGAGCTCTGCTCGAGCATCGCCATCATCGACCACGGGCGGGTCCTCGCCCAGGGCAAGGTGGCCGACATCGAGGCCCGCCTCCGGGTCGGCTCCGTCCTCCGGATCCGGGTCGTCGGCGATGAGGAGGCGATCGGGGCGGCCCGGGACTGGTTTGCCAGCCAGCCGTCGGTCGTGGCGGCCGAGCTCGGCCTCGACGGGTCGCTCGAGCTCGCCTTCACCGGCGACGAAGAGGCCGCCGCCGACCTCCTCGCCGCGGCGGTCGGGGCCGGCCACCGGATCGCGGCCTTCGCCCGGGCGGCGAGCGACCTCGAGGAGCTCTTCCTCCAAGTCACCGCCTCGAACGACGACGGGCTCCCGACGGGAGGCGAGCGATGACGAGCCTCGAGCTCAGGCGGTTCGCTTTCCGACGACCGGTCCTTCCCTTCGCCGCCGCCGTCGACGGGATCGCCGCCATCGGCACGAAGGAGCTGCGGGGTCGGATGCGGGGTCGGCGAGCCTTCGTCGTCGTCACCGTCTACCTCGCCCTCCTCGCCCTCTTCGGCTGGATGGTCTACCTCATGAACGAGCGGACGGTCGGGGCCTACCTCGGCACCGCCGCCTTCGCTTCGGCGCAGATCGGGCGGGAGATCTTCAAGTCCCTCCTCCTCCTCGAGACCGTCCTCGTCGTCTTCCTCGCCCCGGCCTTCACCGCCGGCGCGATCAGCCTCGAGCGCGAGAAGCAGACCCTCGACCTCCTGGCGGTGACGCCGATCTCGTCCCTGGCGATCGTGGTCGGCAAGCTCGCCTCGGCCCTCGCCAATGTCTTCCTGTTGATCGTCTCCTCGATCCCACTCATGGCGATCGTCTTCGTCTTTGGCGGTGTCGCCCCCGACGACGTGGCGCGGGGCTACCTCGTCCTGGCAGCGACCGCCGTCGGGCTCGGCTCGATTGGCCTCTTCGTCTCCGCCCTCGCTCGCCGCACCCAGGCGGCGACGGTCCTCACCTACTTCACGGTCCTCGCCCTGACCGCCGGGACGACCTTCGTCTTCGTCTTCTGGTCGATCATGGCCGGCTCGGTCTCGAGCGGGGGTGTGCGGCTCGACCGGGGTCCGATCGGGCTGCCCGACTTTGGCCGTCGGCCGCCCGCCGCCCTCATGTGGCTGAACCCCTTCGTCGCCCAGGCCGACGTCGCCTGTGGCGCCCAGCTCGGGTTCTCGACGGGCGACATCTTCGACCCCTGCCTGGTCGTCGCCCAGGTGACCCTCGAGGGTGGGGTCGTCGTGCCGCCCGTCGACGTGAAGCCGCTGCCGGTCCCGCTCCCGGGGGCCGGCCTGGACGGGATCCCGGGAGCGCGCGTCGTTGCGCCAGATCCGGCTGGCGGATTCGGCGTCCTCGACGTCCTCCCCCAGCCCGAACCAACGGTGACGCGCTATCGGGATCGGATCTGGCCGGCGAGCAGCGCCGCCTGGCTCGTCCTCTCAGGCCTCCTCGTCTCGGCCTCGGTCTGGCTCGTCACCCCGACCCGGCGGCCGCGGATCCTGCGGCGCCTTGGATCGGTCGTCGGCCGCATCTGGCCGGTGGCCTGGCTCGAACGCCGACGACGGAGGGCAAGCTGATGGAGACGACGATGACGACGACCCTGGCGACCCTTCGTCGCCGCCTCCGACTCCGGGGCACGGGGCGGCCCGAGGGTAGCCGAGTCCGGGTGACGCCTCCGCCCGACCCCCTCGCCGTCCTGCCGGGTCCCGTCGATCCCCTCCTCCTCACCCTCCGCGACGGCCTGGCTCCCCATCGGCGCCGGCTCTGGTGGCGACGGATCGTCCGCCGAGGGGCGGTCGTGGCGGCCGTCGTCGTCACGGCCGAGGTCGGCCTCTTGGTCCTGGCCCGGCTCGTCCCTCTCGAGCTCGCACCCGCCTTCGCGGTCGCCCTCCCGGCCGCCGGGCTCCTCACCCTCTTTTGGCTCGCCGCGGCCGCACGACCGAGCGTCGGGGAGGCCGCCCTGGCCGTCGACGGTGAGGGCCGGCTCCGGGACCGGATCTCCTCGGCCCTCGAGCTCGCGGCCCTCTGGCCGGCCTTTGCCGGGCCCGCAGTGGAGGCCCGGACACCCGAGGGCGGGGCTCGCTCAGCGCGGGCCGCCGAAGCCGAGGCGATCGCCCTCGGCCCGACCGGTCGCTCCCGGGGCGGAGCGAAGGACGAACCGCCGGCCGAACCCTTCGTCCGCCGCCAGCGCGAGGACGCCGTCAGGGCCCTCCGTCGAGTACCGGCGAACCTCCTCGGTCCCCACTGGCGGGCCGTCGTGCCGCGGCGTTCCGCCCTGGCCGTGTTGACGGGTGGCGTCCTCCTCGTCCCTCTCCTCGCCCTCCCGAACCCCCAGGACGCGGTCATCGCCAGGGATCGCGCCATCCGCCAGGAGGCCGAACGACAGGCGACGCGGATCGAGCGGGTCGCCGACGACCTGACCTCGCGGGCGACGCGGACCGACGACCCCCGCCAGCGCCTCGCCGACGAGCTCCGGGAGCTCGCCAGGCGCCTCCGCGAACGTCCGGCCGAGCTCGACGCGAACCTCGCCCGCCTCGGTGCCGTCGAAGACGAGGTCCGGGCCCAGATCGATCCGGGCAACGAGCAGCGGGCGGCGGCGCTCACGGCCCTCTCCCGGAGCCTCTCCCGGGCGGCGACGAACGACCCGACGGCGAACCGCGAGGGCGACCCTCGAGCCGCCGCAGACGACCTCGAGCGGCTCGACCCGTCGCGGCTCTCCCCGGCCGAGCAGCGGGAGCTGGCCCGCCGGCTGACCGAGCTCTCCTCGACGGCGGCCGCGGCCGACGGTGCGGCGAGCCGGGCCCTCGCCGACGCCGCCCAGAGTCTCGCCAATGGCGACACGGCCTCTGCGCGATCGGCCCTCGACCGCCTCGCCGAGGCGCTCCGGAATGCGGAGCAGCGGGTCGCGACGAACCGCGACCTGGCAGCGGCGGCGTCGCGGCTACAGGAGGCGCGCCGGCAGCTCGCGGCGGCCGCGGGTCGCCAGGAGGATCGGGGACAGCAGGGGCAGGGACAAGGGCAAGGACAAGGGCAGGGCCAGGGCCAAGGCCAGGGGCAAGGACAAGGGCAGGGCCAGGGCCAAGGCCAGGGGCAAGGACAAGGGCAGGGCCAGGGCCAAGGCCAGGGGCAGGGCTCTGGCCAGGGCCAGGGCCAAGGCCAGGGGCAGGGCTCTGGCCAGGGCCAGGGCCAGGGCCAGGGGCAAGGGCAAGGCCAAGGCCAGGGACAGGGCTCTCTCGGCGGCGGCGGCTCGAACGCCCGCTACCTCGGCTCCGGGATCAGCCAGGGCGGCTTCCGCGGCCCCGTCGCCGGCAACCGCCCGGCCGAGCTCGGCCCCGACCTCGCCTCGGTCTTCGCCCCCTTCGAGCGTCTCGGCAAGCCCGGCGAGCCGAGCTACGTCTCAGGGACCGGCGGGAGCGGCCAAGTGTCGCAGGGCACAGGATCCGGCCAGGGCATCGACCCCGGCTCCTTCGTCCCCTACGAGCGCGTCTTCGGCGACTTCTACAGCTACGCCCAGACGAGCCTCGATCGGACCTACGTCCCCCTCTCGGTGAAGGACTTCGTCCGCGACTACTTCAGCTCCCTCGACCCCAGCCGCTAGAGAGCGCCGACCAGGAGGCTGCCATGCCCGACCCCTCCCCCGCCAGTCCGACCGCCGACCGCCCGACCGCGACGGAACCGACGATCAGCCCCGAGACCTTCGCCGAGCGAGCCCTCGCCATCGAGCGAGAGGTCGGCAAGGTCATCGTCGGCCAGCGAGAGCTCATCCGCCAGACCCTCATCTGCCTCCTGGCCAACAACCACGCCCTCCTCGAAGGCGTCCCGGGTCTCGGCAAGACGATGCTCGTCCGGACCCTCGCCGACGTCATCGACTGCACCTTCAGCCGGATCCAGTTCACCCCCGACCTCATGCCAGCCGACATCACCGGCACGAACATCCTCGTCGAGGAGGACGGCCGCCGAGTCTTCCGCTTCCAGCCCGGGCCGGTCTTCGCCAACCTCGTCCTCGCCGACGAGATCAACCGGGCGACCCCCAAGACCCAGTCGAGCCTCCTCGAGGCGATGCAGGAGCACCAGGTCACCGTCGCCCGGACCCGCTATCCCCTCGAGCCTCCCTTCTTCGTCCTGGCGACCCAGAACCCCCTCGAGATGGAGGGGACCTACCCCCTCCCCGAGGCTCAGCTCGACCGGTTCATGTTCAAGGTCCTCGTCCCCTTCCCCTCCGAGGAGGAGCTCGTCGAGATCATGGACCGAACGACGGGGGCCGAGACCCCGACGCCCCAGCCCGTGGCGACCGCCGCCGAGATCGTCGAGATGCAGCGGCTCGCCCGAGCGGTGCCGATCGCGCCCCACGTGACGGCCTACGCCGTCGCCCTTCTGGCGGCGACCCACCCCGACCAGCCTCGGGCGCCGGCGATCGTCCGCGACTACGTTCGCTACGGCGCCTCGCCTCGCGGCGCCCAGGCTCTCGTCGCCGCCGGCAAGATCGGCGCCCTCCTCGACGGCCGCTTCAACGTCGCCATCGACGACATCCGGGCAGCCGCCCTGCCGGCCCTTCGCCATCGGGTCATCCTGAACTTCGAGGGCGAGGCCGAGGGGATCACGCCGGAGGCGGTCATCGGCACGATCCTCGACCAGGTCGCACCGCCGGCCGTCGAGTAGCGGGCCCGTCCGCCGGACCCGTGGCCGAGCATCCTCCGTCCCCGACTCCGCCCGAGCCGACCCCGACCACGAGGTCGGCCCCGACGCCGGCGCCAGCGACAGCTCGACCGACCTTCCTTCCGAACGAGCTCGACCCGACCGTCTTCGACGAGGCCTTCCTCCGCCAGCTCGAGCGGCTCCTCCTCCTCATGAAGGCGCCAGTCCGGGGTGGCCTGAAAGGTGGCCGCCGGAGCACGAAGCGCGGCCAGTCGGTCGAGTTCGCCGACTATCGCGACTACACCCTCGGCGACGACCTCCGCCAGCTCGACTGGAACATCCTCGCCCGCCTCGAGCGCCTCTTCGTGAAGCTCTACATCGAAGAAGAGGACGTCACCGTCAGCCTCCTCCTCGACGCCTCGGCCTCGATGGCGGCCGGCCGCCCGGCGAAGCTCCTCTTCGCCAAGCGAGCCGCCGCCGCCCTCGGCTACATCGCCCTCGCCTCCGAGGACCGGGTCGTCGTCTCCGCCCTGGCCGGTCGAACGAGCCGGCGGATGCCGGCCCTGCGCGGCTCGGGTCGGGTCTTTCGGCTCCTCGCCAATCTGTCGGCCATCGAGCCGGCGCCCGGACCGACGGATCTCCTGACCGCGACCCGCCATGCCCTCGCCGGCCTGACGGGTCGGGGGATCGTCGTCCTCTGCTCGGACCTCTTCGACCCGGCCGCCGACCGGGTCCTCCGCGACCTGGCGGCGACGGGAGCCGAGGTCATCGTCCTCCACGTCCTCGCCCCCGACGAGCTCGAGCCTCAATTGTCCGGCGACCTCCGCCTCGTCGACGCCGAAACCGGCGACGGGGTCGAGGTGACGATCGACCTGCCCGTCCTCGACGGGTATCGGCGCCGGCTCGCCGCCTGGCGGGACGAGCTCGCCGCCGTCGCCGCTCGCCGTCGGGTCAGCTACGTTCCTCTGTCCTCGGACCTGCCGATCGCGGAGCTCGTCTTCGCCGAGCTCCGCCGGCGGCGAATCCTCGGTTGAGGAGGTGCGTCGGTGACCCTCCTCGCCCCCCTCGCCCTCCTCGGGCTCCTCGCCGCCCCGGCCATCGTCGCCATGTACCTCCTTCGTCTCCGACGGAAGGAGACCGTCGTCTCCTCCACCCTCCTCTGGCGGGGCTTCGTCGCCGACCTCGAAGCGAATGCCCCCTGGCAGCGGCTCCGCCGGAGTCTCCTCCTCCTCGTCCAGCTCCTCCTCGTTGGGATCCTCGTCCTCCTCGCCGCCCGACCGGCTGTCGAGCGATCGGCGGGGCTCGCCCGCGACCTCGTCGTCATCGTCGACGTCTCGGCTTCCATGGCCGCCACCGACGTCGCCCCGAGTCGCCTGGAGGCCGCAAAGCAGGCCGCCATCGACGCCCTCGCCGACCTCCCCACGGGCGGAACGGTGAGCGTCATCGCAGCCGGGCGGACGGCCCGCGTCGTCGCGAACGCCACGTCCGATCGGGCCCGGGCCCGGACCGCCATCGCCGCCCTCACTCCGACCGCCGCCCGAGGCGACCTCGGCGACGCCCTCCGCCTGGCCGCGGCCCTGGCCGCCCGATCCGCGGACGCCGAGATCCTCATCGCCACCGACGCCGCTGGTCCTGTGCCGGCCGTCCGGCTCGACGTCCCGGTCCGGGTCCTCCCCGTCGGCCGGGCCCGGCACAACCAGGCCATCGTCGCCGTCGCCGTCCGAGCCGCCCCGTCGGGGGTCGGGCGCTCCCTCTTCGTCGGGGTCGCGAACACCGACATCGAGGCCGCCGAACGGCGCCTCGTCGTCTCCGCCGACGGGATCCCGATCGAGGCTCGCGACGTCTTCCTCGACCCCCAGACGAGGACCGAGATCGTCGTCGACGACCTGCCCGAGGGGATCGGCTTCGTCGAGGTCGCCCTCCTCGGGCGCGAGGGAGCCGATCCGGGCCGACCCGCCGACGACCTCGCCCTCGACGACCGGGCCTGGGCCATCGTGCCCGATGCTCGTCTCCGGCGCGTCCTCCTCGTCTCGGAGGGTGACCCCTACCTCGAGACGGCCCTCTCGTACCTGCCGGGCACGGAGCTCTACGGCGTCCGACCGGCTGACTACGGACCGGCCACCCATCCGGAGCTCTTCGACCTCGTCGTCTTCGAGGCGACCCTCCCCGCCCGTCTCCCCGATCGACCGATCCTCGCCATCGCTCCGCCCAGGAGCTCCCCCCTCGGTGAGGTGACGGGGACCCTCGAGGAGCCTGGGATCGGCAGCCTCGACCCCGGCGAGCCCCTCCTCCGCTACGTCGACCTCTCGACGGTCCACATCGCCGAGGCGAAGCGGCTCGTCCTCCCCGACTGGGCCCGGACCGTCATCCCCGGACCCGGTGGGGCGCCGCTCCTCTACGCCGGGGACCGGGGCGGTCTGCGAACGGCGGTCCTCGCCTTCGAGCCGCGTCGGTCGGACCTGCCGCTCCAGGTCGCCTTCCCGATCCTCATCGCCAACCTGGCGGGGGAGCTCATGGGTGCGGACGAAGGCCCGGTTCAGCCCTTCGCCCCGGGCGATCCGGTCGAGCTGGCGATCCCGGAGGGAGCGAACGGCCTCCGGATCGAACGACCGGACGGCTCGGTCCACGAGCTCGTGCCGGGGACACCTGGGGCGCGGACGGTCACCTATGCCGCGACCGACCTCCTCGGGGTCTACACGCTCACCCCCCTCGGGCTCGTCCCCGCCTCGCCGGCACCGGGCGAGACGGCTCGCCCCACGGCGTCTCTGCCCGGGTCGCCGAGCCCGAGTGCGCCTGCCTCACCGAGCTCGAGCCCGTCCGGATCGTCGAGCCCGTCCCCGCTGCCCGCCGACCCGAACGCGCCCCGCCGCTTCGCCGTCGACCTCCTCGACCTCGGAGAGTCGACGATCGCGCCGGGTTCGGCGGCGAACCTCGAGGCCCTCGGCCGGCCGGCCGGGGAACCTGCCCGGGTCGGTGAGCGGCCACCGGCCCGCGACGAGATCTGGCCCTGGCTCGCCGCCCTCGCCCTGGCCGGGCTCCTCGTCGAGTGGGTCGTCTACGAGCGCGACGGGCTCGCCCGCCTCCGCCGGAGCCTCGCCAACCGACTCGGTCGGGTCGGCGGGAGCGACCGCGTCAGCGATCGCGGCGCTGCCAGCGGCGGGGCGGCGGCCCCGACCTCGGAGGGCAGCCGATGAGCGTCGCCGTCGACCACCCGTCGGTCCTTCTCCTCCTCCCAGCCGCCCTCGCCGTCGTCCTCGTCCTCCACGCCGCCTCGGGCCACCGCCTCGGCGCCGCCCGGCGCCGGGCAGCTCTCGTCCTTCGGAGCCTCCTCCTCTCGGCCCTCGTCGGCGCCCTCGCCGGGCTCCAGCTCGTCCTCCCCGTCGACCGCCTGGCAACGGTCTTCGTCGTCGACCTCTCCGACTCGGTCGGGCCCGATGCCCGAGAAGACGCCCTCGCCTTCATCCGCGAGGCCCTGGCCGAGATGCCCGAGGGGGACCTGGCCGGGATCGTCGCCTTCGGCCGCGAGGCCTTCGTCGAACGGCTCCCCTCCGACGTCCGAGAGATCGACCGTCTCGCCTCGACGCCGGCCCAGGGAGCGACCGACCTCGGCGCGGCCCTCCGGCTCGCCGCCGCCCTCTTTCCCGACGACGCCCAACGGCGGATCGTCCTCCTCACCGACGGGAACGACACGACCGGGAGCGGTCAGAGCGAGGCGGTCCTGGCCGGCAGCCGGGGGATCCAGATCACGACCCGCAGGACCGGGACGCCGATCGAGGCCGAGGCTCTCGTCGAGCGCCTGGCGGCGCCGTCCACGGCCCGGCTCGGGGAGACGATCGAGCTCACGGCGACGATCCGCTCGACCGTCGCCCAACTCGCCAGCCTCCGTCTCTACGTCGATGGGGTCGCCGTCGCCGTCGAGCGACCCGAGCTCGCCGTCGGGACGACGACGGTTCGCTTCCAGCTCACCCCGAAGGAGCCCGGCTTCCACACCTTCCGGGTCGTCCTCGAGGTGGGCCGCGACACCTTCGCCCAGAACAACCGAGCCGACGCCCACACGATCGTCCAGGGCGAGCCACGGGTCCTCGTCGCGGCCGGCGACGAAGAGGTGGCCGCCGACCTCGTGGCCGCTCTGCGGGCCGCCCGGCAGCAGGTCGAGACGACCATCCCCGAGCGGCTCCCCGACGACCTGGCGGGGCTGGCGACCTACGACGCCGTCGTCCTCGTCGACGTCCCCCGCACCCGCCTCACCGACCGCCAGCTCCTCGGTCTCCAGGTCTACGTCCGCGACATCGGCCGAGGGCTCGTCGTCATCGGCGGGCCGCGGAGCTACGGGGCCGGCGGTTACACGAAGACGCCCCTCGAAGAGACGCTGCCCGTCGAGATGGGGGTCCGTGACCGCCAGCGGGAGCCCGACGTCGCCCTCGTCGTCGTCATCGACAAGTCGGGTTCCATGGACGCCTGCCACTGCAACACCTTCGACCAGGGCGGGGGGAGCCAGATCGCCGGGGTCCGGAAGGTCGACATCGGCAAGGAGGCGATCCTCCGAGCCGCTGCCGCCTTGACGGCCCGCGACGAGATCGGGGTCGTCGCCTTCGACGAGGCGGCTCACTGGGTCGTCCGGACGACGCCCCTGGGTTCCGTCGGTGACCTGGCCGGACGGATCGCCGGAATCGCTCCGGAGGGCCAGACGAACATCTTCGCCGGCCTCGACGAGGCCGTTCGGAGCTTGGAAGGGGCTCGGGCGACCCGCCGCCACATCATCCTCCTGACCGACGGCTGGTCGCGCTCGGGTGCCTACGACGAGATCCTGGCCCGGATGAAGGCGGCCGGGATCACCCTCTCGACGGTCGGCGCAGGGGGCGGCTCGGCGCCGATCCTCGCCGAGCTCGCCCGGAAGGGCGGGGGCCGCTTCTACGCCGCCCCGAACCCGGCCTCGATTCCCGACATCTTCCTGAAGGAGACGGAGCGGGTCGCCGGTCAGCAGATCGTCGAAGAGCCCTTCCATCCGATCCAGACCGGCTCCTCGCCGATCCTCCGCGGCCTCGAGTCGGGCTTCCCCCAGCTCCTCGGCTACAACGGGACGACGGCGAAGTCGGCGGCGAACACCGTCCTCGTCACGGCCCGGAACGACCCTCTCCTCGCCCAGTGGCAGTACGGCCTCGGGCGGGCCGTCGCCTGGACCTCGGACGCGACCGGTCGCTGGGCGAAGGCCTGGCTCGGCTGGCCGGGCTTCGAGCGCTTCTTCGCCCAGCTCGTGGCCTGGACCTTCCCGGGCGAGGAGGCGGGCGGGATCGAGGCGACCTTCGTCGACGTCGGGGGCCGGACGACTCTCCGGATCGAGAGCGTCGCCGAGGACGGCTCGCCCCGCGACTTCTACGCGACCCGGGCGACGATCGTGGGTCCCGACTTCTCCTCGACCACGGTCGACTTGACCCAGGTCGCCCCCGGCGTCTACGAGCGCGAGCTCGGCGAGCTGACGCCGGGTGCCTACGCGCTCCGGGTCTCCCAGACTCGGCCGGGTGCCCCGGCCTTGGGGCGGACCGTCGGGCTCGTGGCGCCGACACCGGCCGAGTACCGGCTCCTCGGCCCGAACGAGGCGCTCCTCGCCGCCCTCCGGTCGGCGACGGGGGGACGGACGGTCGAGTCCGTCGCCGACGTCTGGCGCCACGACCTGGCGACGACGAGCGCCCTGACCGAGCTCTGGCCGTATCTCCTCGTCCTCGCCCTCCTCCTCTGGCCCTTCGACGTGGCCCTCCGGCGGGTCTCGGTTGGCCGCCGGGAACTTGCCGACGCCCGGCGCTGGCTCGTCGAACTGCCGGCGCGACGCCGTCGGGCAGCGGCCCGGCCGGCCGGGGTCGCCGATCTCCTCGCCGCCCGGGACCGGGCTGGCTCGGCGGGGGCCCGGCTCGCCCTCCTGCGGCGGACCGGTGGGGAGGCTGGCAAGGCGACGAATGAGGCTGCGCGGCCGACGGGGCCGGCCGTGCCGTCCCCGTCCCTCTCGACACTGAGCGGCGCGACCGAGCGAGCGGCAACGAAGGCCGAGCCGCCGCCGACGCCGCGGCCCGGCGACCAGGCAACGCCCACCGCTCGGGAGCTGCGGCCGCCCACCACCGAGGCGGAGCCCCGGGCTCCTGAGACGCTCGGGACGCCGGCTGACACGATCGCCCGGCTCCGGGCCGCCAAGCGCCGGGCCCGAGGCCGCTGACCGGCGGACCCCTTGGCGCGCGAAGGGACGGGACGTGCCTGTTCGGGGCGAACGCCCATCGCTCGGGGCGAACGTCCGGCGTTTTTTCGCGCCGGAGTCTCCCGTTGGTCGGAGCCAGCCCCACCCGCCACTCCCGGGCCGACGCGAGACCCGGTCGGCTGCTGGGACGTCGCTTCTTCCGTCCACCGTGGGCCCGCCGTCCACCGTGGGCCCGCCGCGCTCGTCACCCCGGTGCTAGCCTGAGGTCGATGCTCCAACCTCACCCCCGCGAACGCCTCCGCTGGGGGCGCCGATGACCCGACCGGCGCGCGTCTCCGTCGTCCTGCTCGCAGCCTCGATGCTGGGGCCGTTCCTCGTTGGCTGTGCCGTCGAGAGTGGCCCGCCGGCCCCAACCCCGGCTCGCTTCGACGGCATCGTCCTTGCCCTCCAGGCCCGGGGCGTCGTCGTCAGCGACGTCGTCTCCGGCGATCCTGGCTGTTCCGACCCGGAGCTCGTCCGGGTCGCCGTTCGCTTCGAGGCGGCCGGCCTCGACGAGCCGACTCCCCGCCGGCTCTACCTCTACCGCTTCCGCGACCGGGCCGCCTTCGACCGGCTCCGGAGCCGGATCGACACCTGCGCCAGGGCGTACATCACCGACCCCGAGACCTTCGCCTCCGTCGAGGCTCCGCCCTTCGTCCTCGTCGGCCAGGGCCCCTGGCCGCCGCGCTTCGCGGCCGCCCTCAGGGCCGGCCTCAGCGAGGCGGCCGGGAACGGGGGCTAGCGGGCGAGTTCGCTCTGGGCAGGCGAAGCCGGAGTTCTTCGAGGCCCGCACGAGAGCGGCCAGGTCGTTCGGCTCAGCCGGCTGACCGCCTCGGATCGGCCGGCTGACCGCCTCGGATCGGCCGGCTGACCGCCTCATGAGCAAACCAGAGGAAGCCCGCCGGCGAGGCAGCGTGAGCTCGATCAGGTGCAGCCATTCACCCCACGAATGGGCGCGCCGGTTCGATCCGAGTTGGGTCGCCCAGCCATTCACGGCATGGATATCTGGGCGTCGACCTGGAGCGGGGATGATCGGCTATTCACGGGGCGAATACGGATGGCGTCCGCTCGGGATCGGCATTCACCCCGTGGATATCGGGACCAGGCTGGACCCAGGAGGCAACGAGCTATTCACCCCGCGAATGGCTGACGCGGTCGAGGCCGCCCGTCGATGTCAGCGATCCACCCCGTGCATATTCGGGAGAGTGGGTGAGGCTCGGGGCGCCTCGAAGTGACGGCGAAGCCCCAGGTCATGCCAGCCGTGAATATTCGGGAGGACAACGCGGGCTCCGTCGGCGGCTCGGCCGGCCGCCCCGGGTCGAGTCGGGCCCGAGCCGATGGCCCGGCTCATCGTCTCCCCGGGCTGCAAACGCGGGCCCGAGCCGATGGCCCGGCTCATCGTCTCCCCGGGCTGCAAACGCGGGCCCCGGCCAGCGGGTTGGCCAGCGGTGCCGGCTCCACTCGGGCGCACAGCCCTACATCGGCCGGAGACCCAGGATCCGGCGGGCGATGACGAGGCGCTGGATCTGGCTCGTCCCCTCCCCGATCTCGGTCAGCTTCGCGTCGCGGAGGTAGCGCTCGACCGGATAGTCGGTGACGTAGCCGTAGCCGCCGTGGACCTGGAGAGCGGCGTTCGTGACCCGGCTGCTCACCTCCGAGGCGAAGAGCTTCGCCTGGGCCGCGGCGAGGGCGAAGTCACGGCCCCGATCCTTCAACCACGCCGCTCGCCAGACGAGGGCCCGGGCTGCCTCGATCTCGGTCGCCATGTCGGCGATGGGGAAGGCGACCCCCTGAAAGGCCCCGATCGGGCGGCCGAACTGCTCCCGGGTCCGGGCGTAGGCGACGGCCGCCTCGAAGGCCGCCCGGGCGAGGCCAACGGCGAGGGCACCGATCCCGATCCGGCCCCCGTCGAGGACCTGGAGGAAGAGCCGGAACCCCTCGCCTCGGGCCCCGAGGAGGTGGTCGGCCGGGACCGGCGTCTCCTCGAAGATGAGCTCGCCCGTCGCCGAGGCATGGAGGCCGAGCTTGTCCTCGATCCGGCCGACCCGGAAACCCGGGCTATCGGCAGGGACGATGAAGGCGCTGATCTCGGGCTTCCCGTCGGGCGACGTCCCGGTTCGGGCGGCGACGATGTACGTCCCCGCCTGACCGGCGTTGGTGATGAAGCGCTTCGTCCCGCTGATGATCCACCGCCCGCCGTCCGGCCCGGGCTCGAAACGGGCCATCGTCCGCGTCCCGCCGGCGTCGGAGCCAGCTCCGGGTTCGGTGAGGCCGTAGCCGCCGAGGACGGCCCCGCTCGCCATGGGGACGAGGAAGCGTCGCTTCTGCTCTGGCGTCCCGGCGAGGAGGAGGGGCCCACAGCCGAGGCTGGTATGGGCGGCGACGATGAGGGCGAGGGAGCCCCAGACGGCGGCGATCTCCTCGATGGCGACGGCGAGGGCGAGGCTGTCCATGCCGGCCCCGCCCCACTCCTCGGGGACGGGGATGCCGAGCCAGCCGAGCTCGCCGAGGCGCCGGACGATCTCGGTCGGGAAGCGATGGGCCCGCTCGTGCTCCTCGACGACGGGGGCAACCTCGCGGGTCAGGACGTCCCGGATGGTGTCCCGCAGGAGGCTGTGCTCGCTCGGTAGCTCGAAGTCCATCGTCGCCCCGCTCCCGTTCGCTCGTTTCCTGGTCGCTCGGGGTCGAGCCTAACAGAGGCGGCCCGGTGGTGTCGCGGCGGCCGGGGGTGTCGCGGCGGCTGGTCGAGCAGCGGCCCGAGGGACCTTCGGGAGACAGAGGACTGGTCTCCACTCGGCAGCCCGGGTCGGCGCCCTTCGCCCCGTCCTCACTGACCCCGAACGAACTGGCTCCCTTTCCGACGCCCCGGCACCGCCCCGAGACCTGGCGCTGACGGCCGCGGCGGGGACGACCGGAGCGCCCCAGCCGCGCCCGCCGAGGGTCGGCGCCGGCATCGAGGCGGCGGTGGTGCTAGCCTTCGCTCGGCATGCGAAGCTCGGACGGCAGCTCGCCGATCGGTCCGCTCGCCGCGCCCGCCGCCGACCGGGACCGCGATCCGGCGGTGTCGGGACGGTCCGCCCCTTCGCCGGCGAAGGGCGCTCGCCGAGCTGCGGGTTGGAATGGCGATGATGGCAGCGCTGCCGAACCGGTCCCGACCTTGCGCCCCGAGGTCCACGCGCCGGCCAGCCTCCGCCGCTCGCTCCTCCTCCACCTCCGTCGTGACGGCCCCTCGACCCCGGACCAGCTCGCGGGTCGGATCGGGGCGAGTCGGACCGGCGTCCTCCAGCAGCTTCGGGCCCTCGAGGCCGCCCGCCTCGTGACCCGAGAGACGATCCGCCACGGGGTCGGTCGGCCTCGCCACGTCTACGACATCGCCCCCGAGGCCCAGGACCTCTTCCCGGCGAACTACGAAGGACTGGCCGCCGGGCTCATGGCGGCCCTCGAGGCGGTCGGCGGAACGGATCTCGTCGAGGAGGTCTTTGCTGCCCGGCGCCGCCAGCTCGGCGTGGCCGTCCGGCAACGGCTTCACGACCGCGTCGGACCCAACGCCCCCCTCGTCGCCCGGGTTCGAGAGCTCGCCGTCATCCAGGATGAGCAAGGCTATCTTGCCGAGACCATCGTCGGTCCCGACGGCGTCATCCGCCTTCGCGAACACAACTGCGCGATCTACCGGGTCGCGCGGGCGAATCCCGCCGCTTGCGCCGCCGAACTCGGCCTCTTCCGAGACGTCCTCGAGGCCGACGTCGAGCGGGAGAGCCACATCGCGGCGGGCGACCGCTGCTGTACGTACCGGATCAGCGAGCGCGCCGACGGCTAGGGGAGCGGCCGCTACGCCTCCTCGCGCTCGACCACAGGCCGCGGGGCCGGGGCACGGCGCGGGCGTGGGACGTCGCCGACGTTCGGCACGAAGGAGGCAGCCATCGCCGTGGCGGCCACCTGGTGCTGCTCTTCCAGGGAGAGGATCCCTCGCCGGCCGAGCTCCCGGAGCTCGTCACGGATGTAGGTCCGGAGCATCTCCGGCCCGTCGGTGTTGATCGTGAAGCGGACGCCGTTCCGGCGGAAGGTGTCGAAGATCCAGCGGAGCTCGTCCCAACCCGAGACGACTCCGGTGTTCAGGTTTGAGGTCGGGCAGACCTCGAGGACGATCCCCCGCTCCCGGATCATTGCCATCGCCCGGGGGTCGTAGGCGGCCTTCACTCCGTGCCCGATCCGGTCGGGCTCGAGGAGCTCGACGACCCGGGCGACCTCTTCCACGGGACCCGCCTCGCCGGTGTGGACGGTGATCCCGAGGCCGAACTGGCGGACTCGGCGGAAGAGACGGCGGTAGTCGGCGACCCGGAAGGTCGCGCTCTCGGGGCCGGCGATGTCGATCCCGACGACGCCCCGGTCGCGCCAGGCGATCGCCTTCTCGGCGATGATCTCGTTCAGCTCGTACGGGAAGGCCCGATCGAGGCAGAAGATGAGGCCGGGCTTGACGGGGTACTCGAGGACCGCTCGGTCCATGCCCCGCAGGGCGGCGGCGATGATGTGGTCGAGGTCCTGCTCGCCGCCCCGGTTTCGCTTCATTGGGTTGAAGCGAAGCTCCATGGTCGTGATGTTGTTCTTCCGGTAGGCCCCGCCGATGACTTCGTAGACGGACCGCTCCATGGCGAGGGGGCTCGACTGGATGAGCTCGGTCCAGTGGAAGAGCTGGAGGTAGCCGTCGAAGCTCTTCGCCCGCCGGGTGTTGACGGTGATCATGTCCCGGAACTCCCAGTAGTCGCGGGTCGGGAGCTTGATCCCCTGGGCGTGGGCGATGCTCCACATGATCGCCGGGGTGACGGCGGCGCCGAGGTGGCAGTGGAGCTCGGCGAGGGGGACGGTTCGGGGGAGCAGGCGGGTCATCAGCGGGCGGGGTCGAGATGGCGCTCCATCGGTTCGAGGATAGCCGGTCGCGGCGCCGGCGTCGCCGCGATCTCATTCGGCGGCGGGCGGGCCGGGCCTGGGCTCGGGAGGTGGGCGGCTGAGCGAGCGCGTCGCGGCGGCCGGCGCCGGTGGCTGCCGCCGTGCGCACCGAACAACAAAGCCGGGGTGCGAGGGTCGGGGGACGGCCTCGTTCGGCCGCTCTGGTGCCGGAGGAACACCAGAAGGCGGGAATGGCGCCGGTCGGTGCGGGGCGTGCGGCCGGTTTGGTGCTCGGAGGACACCGGCCCCCGGGCAGTCCGGTCGGAGTTGCGGGCGTGCGGCCGGTTTGGTGTTCGGAGGACACCGGCCCCCGGGCAGTCCGGTCGGAGTTGCGGGCGTGCGGCCGGTTTGGTGTTCGGAGGACACAGCCCGCGCCGACTCGGGCTGGGGCCGGCCGCCTACCCGCCCGTCTGGGCGAGGCGGAGGAGGAGACCCAGGACGACGGCGGCACCGAGGGCAAGGACGAGGGACTGGCGCACTGCCCCTCGACCGACGGCGAGGCCGACGGCCACGGGGACGGCGAGGACGGCAGTGATGCCGTAGAGGAGATGGAGCGGGTCAGAAGGGCCGCCACCCCGCGCGAGCCCAAGCCCGACGAACCCGTTCAGCGCCACCGTCGCCGCGGCGGCACCGAGGACACCGAGGAGGAGCCGGTCCGGACCCCGACCCCGGGCGGCTCGTGCCAGCCCGAGGGCGAGGCCGAGGGCGGCCGCGACGACGGCGAGCCCCGTGAGGGCGACGTGAAGCTCGGCGAACATCGTCGGTGGACGGACCGTCGGCGCCTCGTCAGCGCGCCCGCCGGGCGAGGGGCGGAAGCCGACCGACAAAGACGCCGTCCCCCAGCCGACCATCGGCTCTCCCCAGGCTCTGCTGCTCCCGCAGTGCTTTCTCATGGGCTCCGACGGACCAGTGGGCCGGGTCGAGGACCGGTCCGCCGAGCCCGACCGGTCGCGAGGCGACGCAGACGTTCAGCCACCGAGTTCCCGTCGGGCCGACGAGGCCGACGGCGTAGACCCCGGGCTCCCAGACCGCCCCTTCCGACAACGAGAGGAGCCAGATCCCGCGGTCGCCGAGGGGCATCGGCCGGACCGGGACCTCGATCCGGCGGTTGGCGGCGAAGAGCCGCCAGACGTCGATCGAGGCCGGAGTCTCGGTCCGCGGGACGGTCACTCCGATGACCGTCGTGTCGATGGGCACGACGGCGGCCGGGCTGCAGTCGGGGCCGAGGCCTTCGGGGGCGAGGGGCTCCGCCGTCGGGCGCTGACGCCAGATGGTCAGGGTCGAGACGATCGCCCCGGGCGCAGCCTGCTCGACCCCGACGAGCCGTCCGCTGACGAAGCCGTAGTCGGTGCCGAGGACCGCCCACCAGTCCGCAACGTCGGCAAGGCTCCTCGCCGGCGGACCGGCCGGCCGAGTCGGCGCGCCTGGGTCCCGTGTTGCCGTTTCGGGCCCCTCGACTGCCGTCGCGACCGCGGGCGAGGACCCAGCGACGACGGCCGATTCGCCGGGACGAGCGGGACCCGAGGCGGCCCAGGGCTTGGCGATGGCGAGCCCGAGGACGGCAGCGACGGCGACGACGAGGAAGAGGGTTCGCTCGAGCGACCGCCGACCGGGCCCGATCGGGACCGGAGCGAAGGTTGCACCGCGGTCGAGGTCGCTCGAGGCGTCGAGGTCGCTCGAGGACTCGACCTCCCGCGGACCACCGACGTCCCGCGGGGCGGCGAGGCGGACGAGCCCGACCCTGTCCACGGGACCGGCGACGTCGTCGAACCGCATCCCTCGCCTCCGCCGGCCGTCACGAGGCGGCCGGAGCGACCCTCCCTTCGGCATCGAGGGTTGCCCGCCGACGGGCCGCTCGAAGCTCCGCCCCCGGGACCTGGTCCCGGGCGTGGTACGAGGAGCGGACGAGAGGGCCGGACTCGACGTGCTTGAAGCCGAGGGCGAGGGCCTCCTCGCGAAGCTCGGCGAACTCCTCCGGGTGGTAGTAACGCTCGACCGGCAGGTGGCGCTCCGTCGGGCGGAGGTACTGGCCGATGGTAAGGATGTCGCAGTCGACGGCCCGGAGGTCCCGGAAGGTCTCGCTCAGCTCGGTTCGGGTCTCGCCGAGGCCGACCATGATCGAGCTCTTCGTGTGGACGGCGTGCCCGTACTCGCCGGCGAACGCCTTCGCCCGCTCCAGGACACCGAGGCTCCGCTCGTAGCGGGCCCGCTTCCGGACCGGCCGCTGGAGGCGGCGGACCGTTTCGACGTTGTGGTTCAGGATGTCGGGTCCGGCCTCGATGACCGTCCGGAGCGGCGCCTCCTCCCCGTTGAAGTCGGGAATGAGGACCTCGACCCCCATCCCGGGACAGCGGCTCCGAAGCTGGCGGATCGTCTCGGCGAAGACACTCGCCCCGCCGTCGGGCAGGTCGTCACGAGCGACGGAGGTGACGACGACGTGGTCGAGGCCGAGGTAGGCGATCGCCTCGGCGACCCGCCGCGGCTCGTCGGGGTCGAACCAGGTCGGACGACCCGTCTTGACCGCGCAGAAGCCACAGGCTCGGGTGCAGGTGTCGCCGAGGATCATGACCGTCGCCGTTCGATCATTCCAGCACTCGCCGATGTTCGGACAACGGGCCTCCTCGCAGACGGTGTGGAGGTTCAGCCCACGGAGGAGCCGCTTCAGCTCGTGGTAACCCTCGCCGCCGGGAAGGCGGGCCTTGATCCAGTCGGGGTGGCGGCGCCCGGGTCGCGCCCCCGACAGGATCCCGATCGGACCTCCCCCGAGGGCGATGGAGATCGCCTCCGGGCGGGCTGGGTGGTGCGGCGTCGCCCCGAGGACGGCCAGGGAGCGGCCGTCTCGGTCGACGACCGGGAGCTCACGGCGCGGGTGCGGCGCCTCGTCGCCCATCGGTGGGCCTACCAGATCGGGGTGTCGGGGCCGACACCCTCGAGCCAGGCCTTCACGTCGGCCAGGAAGGCCCCCGCCTGGGCGCCGTCGGTGGCCCGATGGTCGATGCCGAGGACCATGTTCATGACCGGGCGGATAGCGATGAGGTCGCCTTCGGGGGCCTCGACGACGACGGGCCGCTTCTTGATCTGCTCCATGGTCAGGATGGCGACCTCGGGGACGTTGATGATCGGCATCGTGAGGTTCGAGCCGAACCAGCCGGTGTTGTCGACGGTGAAGGTTCCGCCGCCGAAGTCGGAGACCCGAAGCTTCCCGGCTCGCGCCCGGGCGGCGACGTCGGCGATGGCCTGGTTGATGCCGTGGATCGAGAGCCGGTCGACGTCGCGGATGACGGGCACGATGAGGCCATCCTCGACGGCGACGGCGACGCCGATGTTGATCGCCCGCTTCGCCACGAGCCCGGCCTCGGTCCAGTGGGCATTGAAGGTCGGGTGGCGGCGGAGGGCCTCGACGGCGGCCTTGACGACGAAGGGGACGAAGGAGAGGGAGATGCCCTCGCGGGCCTGGTACTCGGCCTTCACCGCCTCCCGCAGGCGGACGAGGTTCGTCGCGTCGACCTCGACGGCGACGTAGGCATGGGGGACGGCGAGGGCCCGGGTCATCTGGGCGGCGATCCCCTTCCGCATCTGGGTGAGCGGGACGAGGACTTCGTCGGCGCCCTCGGGGAAGGTGATCCGAGGTGTCGTGACGCCCCGGCTCGGAGCGGTCGGGGGCGCGGTGGGGGCCGGGGCGGCAGGCGGCGTAGGCGCGGGGGCGGCAGCCGGGGCCGTGGCCGCCGCGGCGGCCGTCGGGGCTTCGGCCTCAGCTCGAACCGGAGCGGCGCCCGAGCGACGAGCCTCGACGTAGGCGAGGACGTCTTCCCGGGTGATCCGTCCGCCAAGTCCGGTCCCGACGATCTCGGTCGGATCGATCCCGTGCTCGCGAAGGAGACGGCGGACGGCGGGGGTCATCCGGGCGTCGGCCCGGCCAGGGCCGGCCGGGGTCGGTTCGGCGACCGCGGTTGCCGTCGCGCTCGGAGCCACCGCAGCTTCGGCTGGCGCAGTCGGGGTCGACGGGCTCGCTGGAGCACCGGCCTGGGGAGGCGGGGCGGCAGGAGCCGGGGCTTCGGCAGGAGCCGAGGCTGCGACCCCACCCGCGGCGGCCTCCTCCGGTGTCTCGATGATCGCGATCTCGGCGTTGTTCGGGACCGTCGCCCCCTCCTCGACGAGGATCTCCTTGAGGATGCCCTCATACGGTGACGGGACCTCGGCATTGACCTTGTCGGTGATGACCTCGAGGAGCGGCTCGTACTTCGCCACGTGGTCACCGGGCTTCTTCAGCCACTTGCCAATCGTCCCTTCGGCGACGCTCTCGCCGAGCTGGGGCATCGTCACCTTCGCCAACGCAACACCCTCCGGGTCTCGAATTGGCGCGACGCGGGGACGTCGCGCCCGCCTCTTCCGGCCCTCGGCCGTGTCGGCCCCTAGTTTCGCTCATCGGGCCCGAGCTTGCCGCTGATCAGCCCTCCGGCGTTCAGCCA
>FWPU01004010.1_pt1 | contig 35239 bp, 25 predicted proteins | sample 2228361 | NCBI WGS metagenome assembly FWPU01 (sample SAMEA103939777, study PRJEB20133) | metagenome
GCAAACGCAGGCGATTATCGCTTGAGCTGTTGTTGGACTTGACAAGCCCGGAAAGGCTTAACTTGTGACTAATGCTATTTGACCTCACCCAATTGCTTGCGCTCTGCCAGATACCACTCGACTGTACGCCGCAAACCCTCTTCGAAGGGGGTCCTGGCATGGAATCCGAATTCACGCTCTGCCCGACTGGCATCCAGCCTGCGCCGGGGCTGTCCGCCAGGCTTGCTAGTATCCCACACGATCCGACCCGTAAAGCCGGTGTAGCGAGCGATCATCTCCGCCAGTTCCCGGATACTAATCTCAAAGCCAGAGCCCAGGTTGACCGGTTCACCGCTGTTGTAGCGCTCAGTGGCCAGCAAAATCCCCTCAGCGGCATCCTCGACATACAGGAACTCCCGTGTTGGCGTTCCATCCCCCCATACCACGACCTCATCCCGGCCCTCTTCAACAGCCTCAACGCATTTGCGTATCAGGGCCGGAATGACATGGGAAACGGTGGGGTCGAACTTGTCGGCAGGGCCGTAGAGGTTGGTGGGCAGTAGATAGATAGCGTTGAAACCATACTGGGCGCGATAGGCTTGGGCCTGAACTAGGAGCATCTTCTTGGCCAGCCCATAGGGGGCATTGGTCTCCTCAGGATATCCATTCCACAAGTCCTCCTCGCGGAACGGCACTGGAGTGAACTTGGGATAGGCACACACTGTCCCCACAGCGACGAACTTGTCCACGCCTCGCTGGCGGGCTTCCTCCATAACTTGCATGCCCATGATCAAGTTATCGTAGAAGAACTCACCTGGTCGGGACTGGTTAGCTCCAATGCCTCCAACGACGGCCGCCAGGTGAATAACGAGGTCAGGGCGACCATCGTCGAACGCTTGCCGCACAGCTGACAGGCAACGCAAATCGTACTTCACGCTCCGTGGAACAAAGATGTTTTGGCAGCCCCGCGCACGCAAACCCTCTACAACGTAGGAGCCCAGAAAGCCGGCACCGCCAGTTACCATTACGCGCTTGCTTGCCCAGTCCACATCCCCTCCAACACATTGTGATAAAACGATTCCAATGGCTCTGCCAGGCGATCCCAGCTGAACACCGTCTCTGCCAAATGGCGGGCCTGTCGCCCCATCGTTTCACGCTGCTGAGGATCGTCAAGCAAGGCCAGTACTTTGTCCGCCAAGTCCTGCGGATCGTCCCTTGCCAACAAACCAATAGGATATTTTTGAAAGAACGTGATCATATCACCTACGGCAGTAGTGACAACAGGTCGCCCAACCGCCATGTAATCGTTCAACTTCAACGGCCACCGCCCCCGATTGGCTCCGCTATCGCGCAGTGGCAACCAGCACACGTCACAGGCTGCAAGATACAGACCGAGCTCATTGTAGCACAGGTGACCGGTACGAATAACCGACTCCGGTGATTTTACCAACCGCTCAACGGGCAAGTTGCAGTAGCCGATGAGTAACAGACGGGCTCGCCTGGCTGCACAGACGAGGTCAAAAGCACGGGCCATCAAATCCGCGTCTCTATGGAAGATTGCACCGACGTAACCAATGATCGGCTCATCCACAGGCAGACCTATGGCCCGCCGAGCCTCTGACTGCGGGCGTGGGTACAGGTTTTCGATGTCACTGCCATTACGCAACAGCAGAATCGTCTGCGGTGGTACACCCAAGTCAATAGCCTTTTGGCGTAACGTGGTATTGATCACAGTCGTGCCATCGGCCCGGGCACGGAAATGCTCCTCAAAAAAAGTCTCTATAGGCCGCAAGGTGGCTCGAATAAACGGATTAGGCCGCTCCTCGACAGATCCACCACGACCAAACCAGTCACACCAATCGAGAACCAATCGGGCCTGCCTGCGACGTTGCCAATACAGGGCCGGGAGGATTGATACCGGACGGGATTCAAAGGCATGTACCAGATCAAAATGCCATTTGCGAGTCCAGGCGATACGGGAAATTACATTCCACAGATCCCACCCTGACCGAAGCGACCCCCATAACACATCTGGTGACTCAACGAGGGTCACTCCTGCCTGAGCGTCTGACCGAACACTAAAATGCAGACGACGGGTACGCGATGTAGCCAACACAGTGAGATGATGTCCTCGTCTAGCCAGACCGCGGGCAAGGTACAAGGCGCGCCAATAAGTTCCTTTACCCTCGGTACCAAAAAGCAACATCAGGATTCGCATAATGGCACTTCTCGCGGCGTTGTGGAAATTCTGAGACCCTCAAGTAGCCCATGTAGATAAGCCCGTGCTGAATCCCAACGTCGGTACAACGCAAGACGCAATAATGTCTTGATGATGCTCCCTGTACGGTAGGGAATTACAAACAGCCACTGCCAACCGCGCACATGTTTGCGCAGAAAGCGTACATTACTACGCGCCATGTAGTATCGCTCTCTAGGTGTACCCACTCCCCCACTGCTATTTGCAACTGCATGCCACATTTTTGCTCTTGGCACCATCAACAAGCGATAGCCTGCCTGACGAGCCCTGAGGCATATATCCAGATCATCGTAGTAAAGAAAGTAGCCTGCATCCAAGAGGCCAACCTCTTGCAAGAATGAGCGTGAAAACAGATGGGCACATCCGATCAAGTAGTCCCGCTCTAGCACTTTGTCCCACTGTCCTTGATCTATCTCACCGTCACCCCGGCAGTCCATCTCAAGTGTCAGACAATTCCGGCGTCCACCTACAGACCAGATTCGCTGGGAATCATTGGCGAAGTAGATCTTTGGAGCCAAAATACCCACGTCGGGTGCTGTCTCGCGCACAAGTTCATCCAAGATATTTGGAGCGACCAGGACATCATTATTAATGGCAAAGACATATTCCGCCCCCTGGCCTAGCGCGTAACGCATCCCAACGTTACATCCCCCCGGATATCCCAGGTTCCGTTCAGTGACGATCACCTCGACGTCGGGGAACCGATCCGCAATGGCTTCGGCTGTCCCATCTGTTGAACCGTTGTCCACGACGACGATGCGGAAACGAGGGTAGGTCATCTGTGCCAACGACTTGAGACATTCCAGGGTGACCTCACGTTGATTCCAAGTCAGAACGACCACATAGACCAGCGGTGCATAAGGTACTTGAGCTGTCATTTCTCTTTGTTGTGTACTTCTTCGCCAATGGCCTCGAAAAGCTCCGCCAAGTGTGTCCATGACGATGGAGGATTATCTCGCCGCTCGCTAACCCGGCTGTTCTCCATTGGCAAGTCCTGAAGAAAATAACAACCGATGGCATCCACCAGGGTCTGGACACCGTCCGGCGATACCACTAATCCAGCCCTCTCGTCAGCGGCTTCTGTACCTGCTTCGCGTACTGTGACTATCGGTACCCCAAACCCCCTTGCCATCTGCACTGCGCCGCTCCCGGTCACCCGCCGGTACGGCGCCACTAGCACATCGGCTGCCGAGAAGTACAGTCCCACTTCTTCGTTTGGTATATAGCGATCCTCAATGATCACCGAGTCACCGATTCCCAATCGCTCAATCATCTCCAGGTAAGGCTGTTTATCTTCCCAGAACTCCCCCGCCACCAGCAAAACAACCCTGCCCAAATGAGCGCGAATCTCTGGCATCGCTGCCAGGAGATCTTGCAGACCCTTATACTTTCTCACAATCCCAAAGAACAACAAAATAGGCACATCTACCGGTAAGCCCAAATGTCTCCTTGCTTCCTCCTTCGGTATCCGCTGGTTGGCAAACATGTCAAAGACCGGCATGGGCACAACGGTAGTCTGCACTTTCGACAGCAGCGATAACAGCCGCCTCTCTTCATCCTCCGACTGCACAATAAACTGCGTCCCCCATCGCAGCACCGCCCGCGCCAACCACGGGTCCCACCACCGCACTTCGTGGGGCAGCACGTTGTGGCAGATGTAGACCAAGGGTTTGCGGAGAAAAAGCCGATTCAATCCACCCAACACAAACCATACCGGCGCCCAAAAGGTTGTCCACCATTGGAGGATGAGCGCGTCAGGCCGATACCGCCGGATGCGCCAGAACGTCGCCAGCCAGGTGAGCGGGTTGAGCGAGTCAATCCAATACCGAGCGTCTTCCACCAGAAGCGGCTGTTGGCTGGGGTCCTTGTCGCTCCGTCCAGGATAAAGCCACGAAGGATACTGACGCTTGAAAGACACCATAAGCACTTCGTGCCTCCGCTCTCGCAGTGCCCGGCAGAGCATTGTCGTGTAATGCGCAATTCCGCCCCGGTAGGGATACACCGGCCCGACCAGAACAAACTTCACCTCACCACCTCAAACACCCACACGCGGTCTTGATGGTACACCAACTGATAATAGGCGCTATCGAGCAGTGCCCGAGGGCCCAATACGTTCGGCCCACTATAGTTTACCTTCCCCTGCTGCTGACCGATATACACGTGCGTGATCTCACGTTCGCGCAATAGCGCCAGCGTAGTTGGATCGCCTACCCCTGCCCGCTGGATCTGCTCCGTCAGGCCATTCACCCACACGCGATACTCAGGCCACGGTCCCTGTTCCGTCCCATAGTTCAGCGGCGGCACCGTGTTCGCCCGCCCTGCCATGAGTGGTAACCACCATCCGGCATCGGAGCCCACAACAACACTCCCGCCATAGGCGAAGAACGAGTTGACCAGGAAGCGGGAGTCCTCCGGCGTATTCTCCCGAATCCAGGCCATTGCTCGCACGTCGGGCCGGGTGACCATAGCATGCTGGAATGGGCGCAGGTCCCCTAACCGGATCAGCGATCCCCTCAATCCCAAGCCCGCCAGTAATAGCGCTGTCAGAGCGGCATACCACGAACGCGATGGCAATCGGGCCATCAACCAGCCAAATAGGTCCCCGATAAGCACACCGGCCAGGATGTATACTGCAATGAACAAGGCGAAATTGCTGATGGCGCCGCTGCCTGGTAAGCCGAGCCACGCCGGATTCGTGGCAACGAGTAGCAGAAACCACCACGTGCACACCAGCAATACCTCACGACGACGTTGCCATAATCCTGCCGCCACGGCCAACAACAGAAGTAGCCACAAGCAAGGAGACAGATAAGCAGAGAGATCGCCGATAGCGTTGTATTCCTGGGCAAAGGAAGATAGCTGCGCTGGGGGAGTAGTCAATTGTCGTCCCAAGTTGCTCAGGATCCGTCCCGCTGAAGTGTGCACGAACCATGGCAGAAACAGTATGCCCGCTCCCATGCCCACCCACGCCGTCCGGGCCAGAGGGCGGCGCCAGGTCCCCCTGCGCAGGGAAAGCAGCACCCAAGCCAGGACAAAGATAATGTAGAAGATCAACACCCGATAATGGGTCAGCGCCAAGCCCCCTACGGCGAGCCAGCCCAGAACGATAAGCTGCCAATCCCGACGGAGGAGGGACTCGAAGGCAGACCAGGTTACGAGCACTGCCGCCGGCAGTATAACCTGCCCGGCCAGTTGGGTGTAGCGCCCCCAATTCACGTAGGACATCGGCATCGGCGAGAGCAAACCCGCTATCAATATAGCTCCTACGCCGGCCCAACGATTCCCACTCACCCGCACCGCCAGTGGATACAGCGCCAAAACTGCCAACCCGTTAAGAACCTGCCCCACCTGAGTGGTAGAGCAAACCATTTCCAGTCCAGTCAACCAGTGAAAAGTCGCTACCGCGCAGTGAAAACCAAAATGGTAAGTGAAGGTCTGGAGCGGCACATACGGCTCCCACGAATCGAACAGCCCGCTGTTATCCACCAGCAACTGGGCTATCATCGTGTGCTGGTAGGAATCCCCCCACATCGGCGCGTCGAGTGTGCGCACCACCAACAAGCGCACGCCAAAGACCAGCACCAGCACACAGACGAGCGCCAGGTCGGGCCAGAGCGCCTCCGAACGCACCCATTGCCGCAACGCCGGCCACCCGTGCCGCGGCCGCCAGGCGCGATAGCGCCAGGCCAGCGCCGCCAGCCCCCCGACGACAGGCAGCCAGGCGTACAGTGGCCCCAGATGCAGCCCGACCAGGTCCGTCCAGAGGAAAAGCAGGGGGCAGAGGGCAAGGCTCAGGCCGACAGCAATACCGAGCCCGACGGCCCACGACATCTGTTCGCCACGCCACAGCCACGCCAACAGCGCCCAGCCGGGCACCACATAGAGAAGGCACGCTACCGCCAGCAACCCCACGCCCTGAAGCGCCGCCCACCCCAGGTCCAACAACACCCAGCGCGGATCATAGGTCAGCCGAAACGCCATCTGGGCGTCCATCGGCTCGTGGTCGCGGTAGAACGCCCCATCCAGGTAGGCCTCGCCCGGCCCGGCGCCCACCCGTACTGCTCCATCTGCCGTTGTCTCCAAGAAGGCATAGTAGTAACCACTGTGAGAGCCGCGCAAGGGGGCGAAAGACAGACGATGGAATCCGGGAGCGGTGACCTGCGCCAGCGACAGGGTCGCCACCGCCAGGTCTTTAGTAGCCTGTGGATCGGCGCGTAGATGAAGGACGATCTCCCCTTGGCCGCTCCCCTCCGGTGCCAGCCAGATCTCCATACCGTTCAGCCCGGCGTGGCGAGCGACAAAGGTCTGGCCCACCGGATGGCCGGCCTCCAACCTCACCGCAGCCTCCGGGACGACGTTCAACTGGTCGCGGTCCACAAAATCGGAGCAGCCGGTCAGCAGGAGAAGACTCGCCCCGATCCAGGTCACTGCGAGCCTTCTGTCCAGATGTCGAACGTTACATCTGGGGAAAAAGGACAATCCCTCCCTCCGTCATTCTTTGAATATGCCGCCGTGCTGTCTCAAATTCGTCCTCGGAGTAGACGTGGGGCTCCAGAGCCGGGATAGCCAGGACTTTCTTGACGATGGCAAAAGCATCTTCCCGGGGTTGGCCTTGATACACCACCAACAAGTCCACGTCGCTGGCTACCGTGTAATTGCCCTGGGCGTAGGAGCCGAACAACACGACCCGGAGCAGGGGGAGCACGCTATCTAGCGCAGCCATCCGCTCCGCAAGCCGCCGGAGCAGTTCAGTCCGGTCGAATTTCGGAAAGAAGACACGTACAGAACTCAATGATTTCCTCCGCGTACTGGATCAAGCGCTCCGCCTCGCGTTCTGTGTACCGTCGCCGGGGAGAGCCGGAGGGATGAGTGTTGGGGTATCGGGTCGGAATGTATGCCTTGTCCAGTTCCAACGCTCCATCAACCAATGCCGATGCGACCGGGTGGTGCTTGCCCAACTCCTGAAGCAGGTCGGCGATCGAATGTCCCCACGCTTCTGCCCCCATCTTCTGAAACACGGCCTTGACCGCTTTCTCCGCCGCCTGTTGCGCCGAAAAGCAAGCCCATTCGTAAAAGCCCCGTTCCCGATCGCTACGAGCGTGCTCCAGGTCGCCGAGCGCCTGATCCATCCAATCCTGGCTACGCTCCATAACGTCGCTCCTCTTTCAACTCCATCCGCCGTACCCGATACACCATCTCTTCCAACATCTTCCGGTTCAGCCGCACCAAGTCCGCGATCAGGCCGATCAGGCAGACCTGGAAGCCGACGATGAGCAGGATCGCGGCCAGGATGAGCGATTGGATATGGCCGGCCTTGCCGCCGGTCTGCCAGAAGTAGTACAGAAAACGCAGCCCCGGTATCAGGCCGCCCACAATCAGCAACCCACCCAGCATCGTGAACATCCGCAGCGGTTGGTACATCGTATAGAAGCGCAAGATGGTGATAATCGAGATGGTCAGGAAAGATAGAAGGCTGCGGATCAGCCGCGAGGGGCGGGTCTGGGGGTTGGTGCGCACCGGTACAAAGACCGCCGCCATTTTGCGCGCCCCGGCCTGGATCAGCGTCTCCAGCGTGTAGGTGTAGTCGCTGAGGACGGTCAGCCGCAACGCCGCTTCGCGGCTAAAGGCGCGAAAGCCGCTGGTGGCGTCGGGGATGGGGATACCGGCCGCCCGCTCCACCACCCAACTGCCCAGCCGCTGGAGCAGCCGCTTGAGCGGCGAAAAGTGCTCCAGTGCCGCCACTCCCCGGTCGCCGACAACGATGTCGGCCCGGCCCTCCAGGATCGGCTGTACCAGACGGGCAATGTCCTCCCCGTAATACTGGTTGTCCGCATCGGTGTTGACGATGATGTCGGCGCCGGCCCGCAACGCCGCGTCCAGCCCCACCATGAAGGCGCTCGCCAGTCCGCAGTTGTGCTTCAAGCGGACGATGTGCTGTACTCCCAATGCCCGCGCCACCTCGACGGTGCGATCGGTGGAGCCATCGTCTATCACCAGGACCTCGATCTCGTCCACGCCGGGTATGGCGCGTGGGAGGTCCTGGATGGTCTGCGGAAGGGTGGCTTCCTCGTTGTAGCAGGGGATTTGGATGACCAGTTTCATCGTTCGTCGCAATTTTACCACGCTTCCCGCGCTCGTCAATTCCCCGTATTCCGGTGATTGTCCACATGCGGGTTCGGGACCTGCAAACTCCACCCGATGTGGCATGCTCGAGAGTGTCAACGATCAATTGTGCGGAGTGGGGCATGGATACGATATTGCGATATCGAAGGACTGACGATCTGCCAACGGATGAGATCACAGCGGTCTGGACATGTTCTTGGGGCCGGTTCTGGCGCAATGGCCGGGGAAACGGCTGCGAGAGTCAGGGAAGCCGACGATGCACGGGCATCACCTGTCAGCCCTGCCTCCGTCCTGCGTCACAGATTGATACGCTGCCAGGGTCTCCCGTGCGGTGCGCTCCCAGGAGAAACGGGCGGCATGGGCCAGCGCGCGACGGCTCAGTTCGACGCGGAAGATGTCGCTGGTCGCCAAGCGGACAAGCGCGCCGGCCATCCGCTCAGCGTCGTCCGGTGGAAACAGCACACCGCCATCGCCGACGATCTCGGGCAAAGAAGCGACGTTGCTGCCCACGACCGGTACGCCGCAGGCCAGCGCCTCTAACGCCGGCAAGCCAAAGCCTTCGTAGCGGCTGGGGAAGATGAATGCCATTGCGCCCCGGTAGAGCGCGGGTTTATCAGCCTCATCCACAAAGCCGATCAAGCGCACGAACCGCTCAACCTCCAACTCGCGGGCCAGCCGACGCGGGTCCGGCGTGAAAGGGGTATCCTGCTCCGGCAACCGGCCGGCGATCACCAACGGGCACTCCTCGCCGATGATCGGGCCGGCCCGGCGGTAGGCTGCCAGCGCCGTGGCGACGTTCTTGCGCACGTCGAAACCTCCCAGGTAGAGCACATAGCGCTCCGGCATGCCATACCGTGCGCGGATCGCGCTGTCTTCCGGTGCGGCAGTTGGTGTGTACTGCTCCCCCGTGGCCAAATGGATCACGCGCACGCGCTCGTGCGGCAGCCGCAGGTGGGCGACAAGGTCACGCTTGGAGGCTTGCGAATCGGTGAGCACGAGTGCTGCACGCCGGGCGGTTGTGCTGACCAGTGCGGTGTAGAGCCGCACCAGCGGCCCGCCGCGATATTCCGGCAACAGCCGCGGGATCAGATCGTGGATGGTGACGACGGTAGGTACAGATGGAGCGAGCGGTGGCGCCCAATATGGCACGTGGGCAACGTCGGCCCTGAGGCGGCGGCAGGCGCGAGGAAAGCCCACCTGCTCGAACCAGACTTTGTAGAGATTGGCGATTCGTGATTGGCGATTTGCGATTTGGCCTCCAGGCGCGACAAGGGAAATCTCCAAATCTGGCGCAAGCGCGGCGAGGTTTGCCACCAGCCGCCGGGTGTATTCTCCGCTCCCGGTGGTGGGGCTATTCCAGAACCAGGCGTTGATGGCGAGATGCATCCAGTATCCTTGTGGTTTGACTGGTGTGCCAGGTACGGTATAATAAATCTACTTCACTGCGCAAGTGGCGCGACGGGCAAACTGACTCAGCGTTGTGTGAGGAAGAGTCGAAATGAATACGATGGCGATAGCGTTAAGGTTATCACCCCCGCAGTACGACCAATTAGTCAAGGCTGCAAAGGCGCGGCGACTTTCAGTGGACGAGATGGTGCAAACCGCTTTGATCGAGTGGCTGGAGCGCCAGATGCGCCTGGAGCGTGCTCGTCTCCTGATGCGTGAGTTGGGTCAGGGATTGGATGCGGGCCCCTCTCCACATGATGTGGCGCGTAACCACGACGCTTACTTGTATTCGCGGGAGTGCGTATGAATCGCGTTTTTGTTGATACTTGGGCCTGGTACGCCTTGACCGACAGCGCCGATGCTGATCATCCATTGGCACAGTTAGCGAATGAGCAGTTGTTGGATGAGGGCAGCACTTTTGTGACTACCAACTTTGTATTGGCCGAGGCTGTTACGCTCATCCGGTACAATTTGCACCACTCTGCTGCGGTGCGTTTCCGGCACACGGTGCAACAGTTGGTAGAGGACGATCTGGTCAGCCTTGTACGAGTCGAGGAAACCGATGAGTCTGCCGCCTGGGAAATCTTTGAGCAGTACAGCGATCAAAAGTTCTCCTACACTGACTGTACATCTTTTGCCGTGATGCGCCGCCTTGGGCTGACTCGTGCTTTCACCGCTGACCATCACTTCGCCACATTGGGATTCATCCTCGTGCCCTGATCTCCTCTCAATCCCCGTACCCCTGTGGATGCCGGCGGTGCCACTCCCAGGCATGCGCGACGATGGTGCACAGATCGGGGTACTTGGGTTGCCACCCTAGTTCGCGGCGGATCTTTTCGCTGCTGGCGACGAGCACCGCCGGGTCGCCGGGACGACGTGGGCCGATCACCGCCGGAATCGGATGACCGGTCACTTGCCGGCAGGCCTCGATGACCTCTTTGACGGTATAGCCCTGCCCGTTGCCCAGGTTATAGGTGCGGCTGCCCTTGTCGAGGGCGCGCAATGCCAGGATATGCGCCTGGGCCAAGTCCACGACGTGGATGTAATCGCGCACGCAGGTGCCATCGCGGGTGGGGTAGTCGTCACCGAAGATGGTGACCTTGTCGCGCTGGCCCAATGCCACCTGCAGCGTGAGCGGGATGAGGTGGGTTTCAGGGTCGTGATCCTCGCCCCGCTCGCCGGTTGGGGAAGCACCGGCAGCGTTGAAATAACGCAGCGCGGCGTAGCGAAAGCCATAGACCCGATCCAACCAGAACAAGATGCGTTCGAGCAAGTTTTTGGATTCCCCATAAGGGCTGCCGGGGATGATGCGCTCTTCCTCATCAATCGGCATGCGCTCCGGTTGGTCGAAGAGATTGGCGGTCGAGGAAAGGATGAAGCGGCGCACGCCGTGGGCAACGGCCTCTTGCAACAAGTTCAGCCCGTTGATAACGTTGTCGCCGATGTACTTGAACGGCTGCTCCATGGACTCGCCTACCAACGTGTAGGAAGCAAAGTGCATTACCGCCTCGATCCGCTGGGCGTCGAACAGCGCCTTGACCGCAGCGCGGTCGGCCAGATCGCCTTGCACAAAGATGGCATCGGGATGAACGGCGGCGCGGTGGCCGGTGTAGAGGTTGTCAAAGACGACGACGGAATCGCCTTGTGCGATCAGTTCTTCGGTGACGATGCTGCCGATGTAGCCGGCACCGCCGGTGACGAGAATATTCATCGCGCTGGCCTCCTCTGTGTCGGTGGTTGGTAGGTTGGTAAATTGGTAGTTGGGGTTCCACAAGTTGACCGGCTATAGTTTGCCAAATACCAATTTACTGACTCTATACTGCGTGTGTAGCCTGCACGGTAAAAGTTTTGCAGCGCTGCAAGCGGAATGTGGCTAAAGATGCGTTCCTCCATCTGTTGCGGCGAGTGCAGGATGCTCTCAATCTCCGCCACCGGCACGCCCATGCGCTGCGCAAAGACCTCGGCTGTCTGTACCTCCCGCCCCGGGCCGAGTTGCTCAACCAGCCAGTCGCGCCATGTGCGCAGGTGCGCGTCGCTGACGAAGGGCAGCCAGCCGCGGGGTTCGGCTTCCCGTAAGGCCTGGACTATGTCACCATCGAGCCGCTGCAGGGCCTGGCCGTCCATCCAAGTGCGCAGGACGTTGTGCAGAAGCGCGCGCTCGCGCTGTGTACCCCATCTCTCTCGCGCAAAGTAGCGAAAAAAGATCTCGTCGAGCCACAGTTCGTCGAGCAGCAGGTGGCTAATGTAGCCGGCGATGAACGCGGCCTGTGCCGGCGGTAGCGTTTCTGCACGAGCGAGCGCCGGGTAAGCCTCGAACAGCGCCTCGTAGGCCGGCTGACTCGACGTGCGCGGGATCGCGTAAAAGTGGGTTTCCTCACGTGCCTGCCCGCTGACCGTCTGTACATCGGGCGCGGTGTGGCCCAGCAGGAATGGGCCACGCCGCGCATTCAACCAACCGCTCACAGCGGGAGGCAAATCCCCACCACGCAGAACCTCTGCTGCCAGGGCTAGGTGCTGAATCGGCGTCGGCATCCCGGTTCGCTCTCACCTTCGCTTTCGCTCTCGGTATGCCCGCCAGACCGTTTTGAGAAACCGCAGCGTGTCCTTGATCGGGTGAAAGTAACTGACCTTGTTGATGCCATAGATCGTGCGAATGTCCACCCAATCAATTGGGATGCCCTGACGCACTGCTTGGATAATCACTTCGACTTCGAACTCAAAGCCGCTGGCAGTGCGGTCGAGCGTTTCCAGTAATCTGCGGCCGTATATGCGAAAGCCGCTCTGGTTGTCATAGATGCGCACACCCAGCGCCTTTGAAAGCAGCCACGAGCCGAACGGGTTGGTGAAGAGGCGCGGGAAGGGCATTTGGCTAAAATCGCGCCACCCGATGATAAAGTCGCGGCTGCCGGCATAGTAGGCTGCCAGGAACTTGGGGATGTCGGCCGGGTCATGCTGGCCGTCGGCGTCGAGGGTGAGCACGGCCTCGTAGCCGTGCTCCAGCGCCCAAGCGAAGCCGGTCGTCAGCGCCACGCCCTTGCCCCGGTTCTGTGGATGGCGCACGACGGTGGCGCCGGCGGCCTCGGCCACGGCGGCGGTCTCGTCGTGAGAACCGTCGTCCACCACCAGCACCGGCAGATAGGCGCGGGTCTTTTCCACGATCGGGCCGATGCGGGCGGCCTCGTTCCAGGCGGGGATGAGGGCGAGGATTTGGGCTTCGCTCATTGCGGCCTGCTCCTGACGGTTGAACTGGAGCGATTATACCACTATTGCGCCAAGCCGTCACACCTTCCTTGCTTGGGGGACGCTTGACAAGTTGGCGAAATCGTGGTATTTTGCCCATCGTTTGGCGGCGTCTGGCGATCGCTTCGCGAAGAGGCTGGAGAGGCAAGCCTGATCCAAGCCGCAAGATAGTCTGCAAGGAGGAATATAGGATGCAGGAAAATGCTCGTACTACGGGAACCGTCCAATGGTTCAGCCGCGTGAAGGGGTATGGCTTCATCCGCCCCGACGGCGAGGGGGACGATGTCTTCGTCCACTACTCGGTCATTCGCGGTGAGGGGTATCGCAATCTGAGTAAGGGCCAGCGGGTAGAGTTCACCATCGAGGATAGCCCCAAGGGACCGCAGGCTGTGGATGTCGTTGGACTTGAGACAGCCAGCGAGTCCGCAAACCCCACATAATACAACCAGAGCGCCTCTCCAACCCCGGGTGCATGGCCCCGGGGTTTTTTGTTCTGACACCCCATTTGACTTTTGGGCTGTTTGGCTGTATTCTACTCGTCAAGAAGGCCACTGGGGAGGAGATAGGATGTCTTCTGAAGACCAATTGCCAGATTGGCTTGTCTCTCTGCGTGGACAGCGCCCTCCGGAGGAACCATTTGCCGGGCCCTCAATGCAACCGGCTATTGACTGGTTCGCCGAACCGCGTGAGCCACAGTCCATGTTGGAGGCAGAAGCAGGTGCTCCGGAATCGCTACCAGCCGCAGAGGAACTGGCAACGCCGTCTGATCTGCTGGACGGTCTGCGGGAACAGATTGCATTGCCGGGAGAAAGGGTGTCCAAGGCGAAGGCCGGATTCCTCGCGGGCTTGAACCCGCAACAGCGTTTCGTGCTGACCCTCTTGCTTTTCTTCGAGGTGGCGATCTGCGGCTGCTTGTTGCTGCTGTTTACCGAACGTATATGGATACCTTGACGCCGGAATTGTGGGAGTAGTCATCCCATCTTGCCTGGCTGTGAACACCATCGTGCTTCGAGAGCGGCCCCGCCGGCCGCTCTTGTCTTCAGTTGGGAGTTGACCATGGAGAGCGAATCTACGGTTGTATGGAGTGCCGAGCCGCGCCAGACGGCACAGGCGCGTTTCCCCGATGGGCGCACGTTCGAAGCGCCGGTGGGCACGGCACTGGAGGAGTACGTCAGAGCAGCGCTGGGCAATGGCCCCGTGCCGGTCATTGCGGCGTTGGTCAACGGCGAACTGCGCGAATTGACCTACCCCCTGCACTCCGACGCCCGCGTGGAGCCGCTATTCCTTTCCGACTCGGACGGCGAGCGCATCTACCGCCGCTCGCTCTCCTTCCTGATGGTCACCGTCGCCCGCGAGTTGTTCCCCGAAGCCCAGGTCTTTATAGACTACACGCTTCCCTTCGGCGGCTTTTTCTGCCGCGTGCGCGGGCGCAATCCCTTTAGCGACGCTGAACTCGCGCAAATCGAAGCCCGCATGCGCAAGGCTGTCGCGCAAGACCTCCCGATCACACGCGAGATCGTGCCGCTGGCCGAGGCTATCGCGTTGTTCCAGGAGCGCGGCGAGTGGGAAAAGGTCCAGTTGCTCAAACGCCGCCAAAAACCCGACATTGCACTTTACGGCCTGCAGGGCATGCGCGACTATTTCCACGGCTACATGGTGCCCTCGACCGGCTACCTGCGCCATTTCGCCGTGTTCAAGTGGCCGCCCGGGTTCGTCCTGCAATACCCACGCCGCAACCGCCCGACGGAACTCCCGCCGGCGCGCTATCACCCCCAGTTGATGGAAGCCTTCCTCGAATACGGCGAGTGGCTGCGGCTGCTCAACGTCGAGTGGGTCGGCGAACTGAACGACACGATTGCCAACGGGCGCATCCGCGAGATCGTCCTTGTCTCGGAAGCGCTGCATGAGGGCCGCATCGCCGATATCGCCGAGCAGATCGCCCAACGCAAGGGCAAGGTGCGGCTGGTGCTGATCGCCGGCCCTTCGGCCTCCGGCAAGACGACGTTCTCGAAGCGCCTCTCGATCCAATTATTGGCGCACGGCATCCACCCGTTCCCGCTGGAGATGGACAACTATTTCGTGGACCGGGACAAGACGCCACGCGATGCCAGCGGGAACTATGATTTCGAGGCCATCGAGGCGCTCGATCTCCCCCTATTCAATCAGCACCTGATGGCTTTGCTGGGTGGAGAACGAGTGCAACTTCCTCGCTTCAATTTCAAGACTGGCCGGCGTGAGCCGGGCGAGAGGGTTCAGTTGAACCCCGATCACGTGATACTCGTCGAAGGCATCCACGGGCTGAACCCGCGCCTGGTGCCCGACCTGCCGCGCGAGGCGGTGTTCCGCGTCTTTGTCTCGGCGCTGACCCAGTTGAACGTGGACCGGCACGACCGGGTCTCCACTACCGACACGCGCCTTATCCGCCGCATCGTGCGCGACGCCACCTACCGTGGCTACAGCGCCGAAGAGACGTTGCAGCGCTGGGAGAGCGTGCGCAACGGCGAGAAACGCTACATCTTCCCCTACCAGGAGCACGCCGACGTGATGTTCAACTCGGCGCTGGTCTATGAACTGGCCGTGCTCAAACCACTCGCGGAGCCTTTGCTCCTGCAGGTCGAGCACACCAGCCCCCGGCACGTGGAAGCGAAGCGGCTGTTGACCTTCCTGGAGTGGTTCGAGCCTTGCGGCAGCGACATGATCCCGGATAACTCGATCCTGCGCGAGTTCATCGGTGGGTCTATTCTCCAGGATTACACGCCGTACAAGAGGTGGGGGCGTGATGCGTGATTACGTGATGCGTGAGGATGTCGGGGTGTATTCGTGAGGCCGGCGTTGTGTTGCGGTTGGCCGGACGTTGAGATGATGCGAAGGAAGCATGGTACAGTGAGCAGCAGAATCTATGGGCGTGTTTGAGTTGGGCCTACCCGTAATCTAGCTTCCGGTACAAAACGCGGCGGAAGCCCCGATTTATCGGGGGTTTTCCCGGCTAAAGCCGGGCCCCCAGCCCAGTTTTGTACCGAGAACTAATCTAGACCCTTGTGATTCTGAAGATACCCCGTGGTGGGGAATCCCCAACTTGTGGGGCAGTCTCTACCGGATCAGTGGGGATAGCCCCGAACAAGTTCGGGATCCCGATGTACAGGAATGGTGACTGCTCAGGCTGCTGGCGTTCGGCGATTGAAATCGCCTCCGGTAGGGGCGGGGTCACCCCGCCCCTACCAGGGCCATCTGAGCAGTTACGAAGACGCACACAAAACCTGAGGAGGGAATCCAGTGATTCGCAAGTGCGTGACCGCAGCCATTATGGTGCTTGTTGCCATCACAGCATTCTCGTTGCCTGTTCCGGTCACCGGTCAAATCGCCGCCGATCTTATTGAAACTTCTCCGCCCACCTTGTCCCCCGCCGTGTACTTACCCCTTGTGCTGTCACCCGATCACGCAACGACGGTCTTTGAATTGGGAGGACACATAGATGATGACACGTTTCCATACGCGGACTATATGCATTATGCAGGCATGACTTGGGCGAAGGTGAACCTGAACCATGATCTGGTTGCTGCACCCGTCATTGCTGCCGCGCATGCGAAGGGTTTCAAGATTCTGATCACGGCTCGGGGTGCGCCGGGCCTGGTACAGTCACCCAACTTCGAAGAAACATTTGCACGCTGGACAGCCCTGATCGCGGCTGCCGGCGCCGATGCTATAGAGGTCTGGAGCGAACCAAACGTTGACCGCTCATGGCCCGATGGCCTCATCAGCCCACAAGCCTATACCGACTTGTTGTGCGCATCGTACCACGCGATCAAGGCGGCCAACAGCAACACACTCGTCATCAGCGCTGCACCTGTGCCCACCGGGTTCTTTGGCGGATGTTGGTCGTTCGGCTGCGACGACCTGCCCTGGCTGGAGGGCCTCTATGCCGCCGGAGCTGCCGAGTGCATGGACTATCTCGGAGCACACTATCTGGTGGGCGCTACCTCGCCTTCGGTCAGGAGCGGGCATCCTGCCGATAGCGGCGACAGACATCACTCCTGGTACTTTTTGCCGGAAACCGAAGTCTACTACTGGACTTTTCAAGCAAGCCGTCGGCTATTCTACACCGAAATGGGATACGCCTCTCAAGAAGGGGTACCGACGTTCCCGGACACATTCGGTTGGGCACGCGGTATCACGAACGCCGACCAAGCCGCCTGGCTGGCCGAGGCCACGCAATTGAGCATCACCAACGGAATGGTACGGGCCATTATGGTATGGAACATTGATTTCGAGCGAGCCGGAGACGACCCCCGCGATGGTTATGCCATTGTGCGCCCCGGTGGAATCTGTCCGGCGTGTGATGCACTGCACAATGTGCTAGGCCCGCGTCATAGGGATGGGGAGCGGTAAAGGCTCTGGTGGAAGCCCGCTGCGCGGGCTAGTCAGCCCGTCAGGGCTTTCATCTAGCCCTCAGCCGTGCGCTTTGAGCGCACGGCGGGGGATGCGGCGATGCTCGGTCTTGTCAGAATCAATTTGATGGGAATAGTCCTGTTGATGGTACACGAAAGGTATCTCAGCCGGACAGAGGCTGAACGCGCGCAGAGTGAACCAACGGAGTTGATAACCAATGGCCCGTTCGCGCACATTTTCTCGCCTGGCCTGTTTCGCCGTCGCCATTGCGCTCCTGCTTGTGCTGATCGCCGTCGGCATGCTGCGTTGGCTCGCGGTTGACCTGCCCTCGCCCGACCGGCTGTACGAGCGCGCTGCCGCACCCTCCACGCGCATCTACGACCGGCACGGGCGGCTCCTCTACGAGATCCTCGACCCACACGGCGGCGCTCACACTCCCGTACCGCTCGCCCAAATCCCGCAGGCATGCATCAACGCCACCATTGCCACCGAGGACGCCAGTTTCTACTCCAACCCCGGCGTGGATTTCCGCGCCATCCTGCGCGCGCTGTGGATCAACCTGCGGGGCGGCGAGATCCTCTCCGGCGGCAGCACCATCACCCAACAACTGGCACGCAACCTCCTCCTTTCCCCGCAGGAACGCAGCCAGGTCACGCTGGAGCGCAAACTGCGCGAATCCATCCTCGCCTGGCGCATCGCCCGCCGCTACAGCAAGGATGAAATCCTCACGCTCTACCTGAACGAGACCTATTACGGCAACCTGGCCTATGGCATCGAGGCCGCCGCGCGCACCTACTTCGCCAAGAGCGTGGCCGAACTCGACCTGGCCGAGTGCGCCTTGTTGGCGGGCCTCCCGCAATCGCCGGCGCGTTACAATCCGCTGGAGAATCCCACTGCGGCACAGGCTCGCCAGCGGGTCGTGCTCGGGCTGATGGTGCGGCATGGCTACATTTCGCCAGAGGAGGCAGACCTCGCGGCCAACGAGAGACTGGGCTTTGCCTCCACACCGTTCCCCATCGCCGCGCCCCACTTTGTGATGACCGTGCGTGGACAACTGGAGCGCGAGTTCGGCCCGGAGGCGCTCTATACGCGCGGATTGCAGGTCTATACCACGCTCGACCTGGATGTGCAGGAGACGGCGGAGCGCATCGTGCGCTACCGCCTGGCGCAACTGGCCGAGGTGCGCGAGGGCGAACCGCCGCGCAACGTGCGCAACGCCGCCGTCGTCGTGCTCGATCCCTCCACCGGCGAGGTGCTGGCGATGGTCGGCAGCCCGGATTACTTTGACCCGCGCATCAGTGGCGCGGTCAATGCCGCGCTCGCCCTGCGTCAGCCCGGGTCCTCGATCAAGCCGCTCACCTACGCCGCCGCGTTCGACCCCACCGCGCCGGCGCCGCTGACGGCGGCGACAATGATGGTGGACGTGCGCACGGCCTTCATCACCCGCGAGGGCGAGCCTTATGTGCCGATGAACTATGACCGCGCCTGGCATGGGCCGGTGCTCTTGCGGCGGGCGTTGGCCTGCAGTTACAACCTGGTGGCCGTCAAGGTGCTCGATCACGTCGGCATCGAGCGTATGACGAGCCTGGCGCGGCGTCTGGGCATCACCACCTTCGACGACGCCGATCGCTGGGGGCTGGCGCTGACGCTGGGCGGTGGCGAGGTGCGCCTCTTGGAACTGACCGCCGCCTACGCCGCCTTTGCCAACGGCGGGCGCCGCGTCGAACCGGTCACCATCACCCGTGTGGAGGATAGCGAAGGGCGCGTGCTCAAGATATGGGGCAGCGGCCTGGGCGAGCAGGTGTTGGACGAGCGCGTGGCCTACCTCATCAGCGATATCCTGAGCGACAATTATGCCCGCGCACCCGCATTTGGCGAGAACAGTGCCCTCAACCTCACTCGACCGGCGGCCGTCAAGACCGGCACCACCACCGACTGGCGCGATAACTGGACGATAGGCTACACACCCGATCTAGTCGTCGGCGTGTGGGCCGGCAACGCCGATAACGAGCCGATGTACAACGTGAGCGGGGTGACGGGCGCGGCGCCGATCTGGCACGACGTGATGGAGACGCTGCTCAAGGGCCGCCCGGTGCGCCAGTTCGTCGAGCCGCCCGGAATGGTGCGGGTGGAGGTATGCGCGGATAGCGGGCTTTTGCCAGCCCAGACCTCCACAGTCTCGCCGACTTCGGAAGTCGCTCGGCAGGTGCGTTGCCTGTACACGATACGCGAGTTGTTCATTGAGGGGACACAACCGACGCGGGCAGACGACTGGCACTGGGAGTACACGCTGGACGCGCGCAACGGCCTCTTGGCCGGCCCCGGCTGCCCAGCCGAGTTCACTGTCAAGGCGCGCTACACGCGCTACCCCGCCGAGGCGCAGGAATGGGCACGCTGGCAGGGGGCACCGCAACCGCCAACGGAGTATTCGCCGTTGTGTCCTGGTCAGCATGTGACGGGGCAGGGGAGCGAGGGATCGGGAGAGCAATGGGCCTCTCCCCAGCCCCTCCGCCCCTCAGCCTCCCTGCTCCTCACCAGTCCCGACCCGGGCGCCCGCTATCGTCTCTCGCCCGTCATCCCCGCCTCTGCCCAGCAGCTCCTCATCGCTGCCCGTCCTGCCGACGGCGTCGCGCTGCGTGAGGTGACGCTGCTGGTAGACGGGCAACCGCTCGCCACACTGACCACGCCACCCTACCAGGTACTATGGCCGATGAAGCCGGGAAGGCACACCTTCACAGCGGTGGGCATTGATGCAGAAGGAAACGAATTGCGAGGAGATCAGATAACAGTTAAAGTCAGCGAGTGAGCGCCCATTTGACCACCGCTTCTTTCTGGTGTACAATTGTTACAGATGTATCCGACTCCAATCTGGGAAGGAGGAATGTCATGAACCTGAAAGGTAAACTGTACGCCGAATCACCGATCTATCGGGGCAACGCCCGCAAGACGCTGTTCACGCGGGATGGAGATGGCACGCACCGATTGGTTTCGTTGGCCGGGGAGATCGAGGGCACGGCCCAATCGCTGATGGACGCCTTTATCGGCCGGTCGCGCGATGGCAAGAACCAGGGTCTGCTTGACCGGCTATGGGTGCGCCTTTACGGCACCCCGATGCCCAATGGCCTCATCACCAAAGTCGAGTGCACGTTGCAGAAAGAGAGTTACCCCCGCGACCACTTTTTCGACCTGCGCATGGGCCTGCGCTTGGACGAAGACCGTTGGGCGGCAGAGGCCAACGCCAACTACAAGATGGAGACGCTGTTTCGCAACTCGGTCTTTGACTTTTCGATGACGGTCAACGACGCTGTGTTGCAGCAAGGCGAGAACGCGGCCCGCCTGAGCCACGTTCTGCGCGAGTTGCAGGAGGGGCGTTTCTGGTTCGGCGCGGGCAAGAGCAAGGGGTTGGGGCGCGTGCGGCTCGAACTGACGACCCCTGTGGACGCTCCCACTATGCCTCAACTGGCCTCTGGCGCGAACCACCTCCGGCTCATTCTGACCTTCGATGCAGCCAACCCCGTGCTGGTCGGCTGGAACTGGGGCAAAATAGATCCCGAAATGCCGGCCTTTCCCGCTATCGAGGGCCGCACGCTCGTCGAGGCGATGCGTGGCCTACCCAAGCCGATCCAGGACCGCCTGGCGCTGGGGCTGGCCGGCCCGATCCTCAGCCCCGACGACTGGAAGGCCAAGTTCGCCGCGACCCTCCCGCGCGTCATCGCCATCTGGTTGCGCGAACGCTCCATCGGCGAAGTCGAGACACTGGTCCTGACCGCCAAGGCAGTGGACAAACTGAGCAAGGGCAAGTATGCACTGTCCAAAAAAGTCCTTGCCCAGGTACAGCCGCTGATTGACCAACCCTTCCCCGGCGAAGAGGCGGCCAAGGCTGCGCTCGCCGAGGCACTGGGCAAGGACTCGAACATGATCAACCGGGTGTTCAAGGCGATGGAATCCAAACGTCAGGTGAGCCAGTCGCTTGACCGGGCTGCCTGGCGCGAGATGGCTGCCGGTCTGGGCCTGGATACTGTCCCGGAAGATCGCCTGGCCGAGGCTGTCCAGAGCGAGGCGGCATTGGTCGAGGTGCTTACCCCCGCCTGCCAGGCCATTCTCCCACCGCTCTACCAGCAGATTGACCAGCAGATCAACCTGATCCGCAGCGATGCCTGGGTGGATGTGGAACTCGAGAACCGCCAGGAGCACCTGCGCATCAAGCAGATGATCCGCGACGGCAAGATTACCCAGGAGCAGTGGGGCGACCGCGCGGCCGTCCCCCCGGGCGTCAAACCGGCGGCCTGGCGCGAGTTCCTCGACGCGCACAGCCGCGTGCAGTTCCAGCACCTGCAGAGTCCCCGTAACCTGGACAAGAGCATCGTCAACGACGAGAACATGATCGCCTTCCTCAAGGCCTACCGCGACCGCGCCCGTCAGGAATTGGCGCAGACCTACAACGTGGACTTTCGCGCCGGCGGCGTGGGCAACCGCGAGATCTCCCGCAAGTACGGCAAGCCCTACGACACCGTCTTTATGCGCATGCTCTCCTGGGCGCCCTCGGCGCAGGAACAAGGCGCGTGGGAAGTCTACGTCCCTGGCAGCACCATCAAGGGCGCATTCCGCAAGCGCGCCACGCAGGTCCTGCGGACGCTGTGGGGCGAAACGCCCAAGACCGACGAGGTGTTGAACCGCCTGTTCGGGGCCCAGCGCCAGCGCGGACTGGCCTTCTTCTCCGATGCCTATTTGGTCGATCCGATTGACCCCAATCGCGCCTGGTGTTCGATGGACGGTGTCAAGATGGACCCCAAGACGGGCCGCCCCATCGAGACCGCCAAGCGCGACTACCTCTTCGCCTACGGCAATCGGCTGGTATTCCAGTTGCAGATTGACCTGCAAGACATCGAGGAGGCCGACCTGGAGGCGATGGCGCTCCTGGCGCACCTGATTCAGGACTTTCAGCGCGGTGATATCCCGTTGGGCGGTGAAAAGACCAGCGGCTTTGGCTGGGTCAGGGCGAAGGTCTCGAAACTGACCTGGCTGACCTCGCCCCAGAGCAGCGTAGGGGAGAAACTGCTGGGACAGCAGACGCTCAGGCCGGATGGCGTCTGGCAGCGAGTAGACCTCGATGGCGAGGCGGCGGCTCGGGCCCTGCGGGCCATCCGCCCGCTCGTCCCCCAGCAGAAAGAGGTGGCCGCCGAACCACCTCGCGCCAGCGCGGGCTTTATCTCGCACCGCGCCTTCGGCGGCTATTGCGGTGTACTGGCGGTCGAGGTGCAGGTGCTCACCCCGCTGCACGTCCGCGAGAGCGGCGAGCCGTCGTTCACGACCACCTTACCCGAGGGCCCCGTCAACGGCTGGGATGCCTTCACAATGTCCCCGCCGGAGGCCGCTATGCGCGGCGCTGAGCGGCTCTATGCGCTCCCCAGCCGCAGCATTAAGGGGATGATTCGCCACATCTACGCCATTGCCAGCGACTCGCGGGAGACCAGTCCCAACATCCACAGCCTCAACCCGGCCGACGCGCTATTCGGCTGGGTGGGGGTCGGCCCTAACCAGGCATTGGCCGGGCGGCTCTCCTTCGGCTTTGCGCTGTTCGAGAACCCCGAACTGGCCTGGTTCAAAGTGCCGTATCCCTACGGCGGCTGGCGGTACGAGGGCGGCCAGTGGCAGAAAACGACCGGGGCCGCTGCCAAAGTGCTCGTGGACAAGACCTGGCGGCTGTTCCCCAATGCCCCGCTGGCACCGGTCGTCGAGCAGCTGGATGGTTTTCAACCCGATACGGTTCAGGCGCGCTACTTCCGCGCCATCCTGCCCGGCTCCCGCGCCCGTTTCACCATCCGCTTCTGGAATCTGGAGGAGGAAGAACTCCAGCGACTGATGTGGTGTGTGGTGCTGGAGCCAAACCTGGCGCACAAACTGGGCGTCTGCCGCTACCTGGGCTTTGGCAGCCTGCGCCTGCGCGTCCTGCCCGAAAGTTTCCTGATTGACTGGGCGAAGCGCTATGTGGGCGTGGCCGATGCGGAATGGCAATTGCCGCTCAAAGCCGAGGAATGGATCAAGCCCGACGTCGTCGTGCACTATGCCGCACTGCGCAAGGCATTGAATGCTCAGTCGCTATGAGGGACGTGGCGCAGTCCTTCCAGGCTGCTGGCAGGCTCGAAAACCTGCCCCACGCCTACGGCCACGGCTGCAAGAGGCGTTGAATGCTCAGTCGCTATGATTGGCTGCGCCGCGCATGCACCGGCGGCGAGTTGTTGGCGACTCTGGAACTGTTTACGACCCGGCCCGACCTCTTTCCCGAAGAGGGAGAGGTCGGGCCGCCCCATTCCGCGCTGGGCGGCCCCTGCCGGCGCTGCTGGGTCTATGCGCGTTGGCCGACCCCACGCGATCAGTACTGTCCGGCGTGCCAGCTCATCCTGCAACGTGCCGCCAAACTGACCCACATCGCCCGCCGGGCCATTGTCGTGTGGGGTTACGTCAACCGGCTCTCAGCGCAACTCCGCATGGGCGCAGGATTCGACAAGCAGCGCGTGCTGGGTGCCTACGCCCACGATGAGCGCCATTTCCTCCTACTGTTGTCCCGGCGCGAGTTGAAGCCCTGGCTACAGGAACTCGTCATCTATCACGGTAGCGACTTGAAGGGACTGCTCCAGGTCTTGCCTGCCGCTAGCGCTCGCCAGGAGAGCATCGGCGAATTGCTCTGCCGCGCCGCGCACCATGAAGCGCGTTTCCCGATGGATCAACTACGCATTCGCTTCTACGCTGCGCCATACCAGGTCTTGGTGCCCTGGGAACGCGAACAGCAGGGTAAACTGACCTTCGAGGCATCTGACTTCCTGAGCCTTTTGGAGATGGCGACGGTCTTTCGCACGGTACTGCGCCGCGAGGAACAGGCATTGCTGCGCGAATTGGTCAATCTGAAAGATGCGAGCGAGAGACAGTTCTACTGGGGACGGTTCATGGGATCGTTGAGCCAGGAGGCCAAGGATATGCTCAATGCCTGGGAAGTGCGCCAGTGGCCCGCAGCCCGCGTCCAACTGCTGTACGAACTCGTGGATTATGTGGCCTTTTACCAATCCCGCTAAACTTATCCGCTACCTGGTGGTCTGGCGCGTCAACAGTTCCCTGGCGCGGCTGCCGCGTTGCCTGTCCGCCGAGTTGTCGCTCGTCCTGGGCAAGACCATTGCTAATCGTCTACCCACTCGCCAGGCACAGCACTGGCGCAAGGCGCTGGCGCCGTGGGACGCGCACGGCGGCCTGGCATTCGTCGCACGGCCCAAGAAACCTGCGCCACCCGATGCTGCCTGGCCGGTCGAGACGGTGCTCTTCGTCTACCCCGGCAAGTTGACCCTCGGCCAGGGCGAGACGGTCCTGTGGGAACTCAAACTGCTGGGCGAGAGCGCCGACCACGGGCTATTCCTGGAGACGTTTCTGCCGGCGATGGAGGAGGCCGGAAGCGCAACGAACCCGGAATGGCGGCGGCTGAATACGCTGTGGGGTCACTTTGACGTGCAGGCGGTATACGCGGCGCGGGGGGCCGCCTGGGAGCCCTTCGTGCGTGACGGGCGGCTCGACCTGAACTACCAGCCCACACCCGAACAATGGGCAGAAGGGCTGACATTCGAGCCGCCGTCGGAGCGTGTCCTCGACCGGTTGACATGGCTCACACCGTTCGACCTGGGCAGCGATGACAGCAAGCAGCGCCGCAAGAAAGCAGCCCGTGAGCGAGCGCCTGGCCTGCGGACCATCCTGGAAGCCCTGGTTGCTCGCATGAGCCAGTTGCTACCCGGCCGGCATCATCGGCCCGAGGAGTTTTGGGCTGTGTTGAGCGCGGAAGAGCAAGCCGCGCTCAAGGCCGCGCTAGAACTGGCCGCCCGCATCCCTCTCCACCATGCCAAACTGAAGGCGCCACCGCGCGAGCATGCCGGGCGCTGGATCGGCCTACAGACCTTCCCTTCGATCCCCCGCCCGCTCATTCCCTACCTCGAACTGGCCTCGATTCTGCACATCGGCAGGCAAACGCACTTTGGATGTGGGACATTCGTAGTGCGTTAGTCGGGCGGTTTGTGTTACAATGAAGGCCGGAGATTCTCAAGAGAGCATACTCAGTAGATCAACACGAAAGGCTCCAAGCGGACGACTCGGCACCAGTGCCGCGTCCGCGTCTCGACCGCCGGATTGTCATCCGGCGAGAGCAATTGGGATCGACCGATACTGACGGGAGGGACACCATGAAACGCCCCCAATATGCCCTTGCCTTGTTATCCATCGTGCTCCTGCTCGCGTGCCAGGTGCCGCCTCTGTTGGGCACCCCATCCCCCACGCCACAGCCGCTGGCGCCGCAGGTGATCCAGGTGACGCCGGAGCGCGGCGAGGAGCAGCAGTTGACCGCGCCGATCCAGATCGTGTTCGACCAGCCGATGGACCGCGATTCGGTCGAGGCCGCTTTTGCCATCGAGCCGGCGGTCACGGGCTTGTTCGAATGGCCCACCGAGCGCGTGATGCGCTTCAAACCGGCTGGCGCGGGCTTTCGGCGTGCCACGCGCTACACGCTCACCATCAAGCAAGATGCCCTCAGCGCAGCCAAGGTGCCGCTGCGTGAGCAGGTGACGCTCCGCTTTACCACCGTCGGCTTCCTGGAGGTGACGACCGTCCAGCCCGCGCCGGATACGAAAGAGGTCGCGCTCGATGCGACGGTCACCGTCATGTTCAACCGCCCGGTCGTCGCGCTGACCGCCATCGAAGACCAGGGCGACCTGCCGCAGCCACTCACCTTCACACCGCCGGTGGCAGGGACGGGCGAGTGGCTGAACACCTCCATCTTCGTCTTCCGCCCCAGCGAGGGTTTCTTGCCCGCCACCACTTACGAGGCGCGCATCGCCGCCGGGCTAACCGACACCACCGGTGGGGTGCTGGCCGAGGACTATGTCTGGACATTCACCACCGCCTTGCCCGCCGTCGTCGCCACGTACCCCGGCGATTTCACCATCTACGTCGAACCGCAGCCCACCATCTACGTTGCCTTCAATCAGCCGATGGATCACGCCTCCGCCGAGGCCGCCTTTACGCTGAAAGATAAAGCGACCGGCGAGGTCATCGCGGGCCGCTTCGAGTGGCACAACCAGGGCCTCGTCCTGCCCGGTGGTGGGACCCAGAAGGGCGCCTATTATGAGCCGTACCAATGGTCGTGGCGCGTGGGCGAGGGGCCCGAGCGCGTCGGCGTGGAGACGATGGGCTTTACACCCAACCGGCCGCTCGCGTTCAACACAGTCTACGTGGCCGAATTCGCCCCAGGCGCCAAGGGGGCGACCGGCGGGCAGGCCGGCACTCAGCGGGCCTACCGCTGGCACTTTACCACCATCGCCTATCCGCGCATCGTCAGCACCAGCCCCGCCGACGGCGAGCAGCGAGCCGATCCGTGGGCCACTTTGCAGATCAACTTTTCCAGTCCGATGGACCCGGAATCCATCAACGGCAACTTTACCATCAGCCCGCCCGTCTCGGCCACCGCGGTCTATACCTACTGGTGGGAAAGCAATACCTACTTGAACATCTCCTTCCCTATCGAGGCAAGCAGCGCATACACCGTGACCATCGGGGAGGGCCTGCGCGGCCGCTACGGTCACCCGTTGGAAGCGGGCGCGACGATCCGCTGGCGCACCCGTGCCTACGATCCAGAGGTTTACCTGAACACCCCCGGCTTGGTCGCCACCTACAACGCTTACACCGACACGGCGGTCTATGTGACCGTGCTCAACGTGGGACAGGTCAACTTTGAACTGTACCGCATGCCGGCCTCCGACTTTATGCGTGCCAATGGCGAGAACGGCTGGGAGTATTGGGATGCCTACGACGGCGCGCCCGCGAACCTCGTCCGGCGCTGGACGCTGGAGGCGAACCCGCCGCTCAACCAGCGCCGCGTCTACCGCGTGGCCCTGGCCGAAGACGGCGGCCCGCTCGCGCCGGGGCTGTACTTCCTCGCAGCCCAGGGCGACTATGAGACCATCTACCCGGAAGCGAGAGCACCGGATACCCAACTGTGGCGCAGCAAGCAGATGCTGGTCGTCTCGCGCTACAACCTGAGTTTCAAGACCACTAATTCGGATGTATTGGTCTGGGCCACCGACCTGCGCTCCGGCGATGTGCTGGCCGATCTGCCCGTCGTGATCAAGAACGAGCGCGCCGCCACCCTGGCCCAGGGAACGACCGATCGGGACGGCGTCTTTGCCGGCACCTATGAGGGCCCAGACAACAGGTGGACGCCCATCTTTGCCTTCACCGGCAACCTGGAGAACCCGGACGAGGATTTCGCTGCGGCGATCAATGGATGGACGAGCGGCATCTCGCCGTGGGACTTTGGCCTGCCGGTGGAGTATTCCAGCAGCCCCTACGCCGCGTACTTTTTCACCGACCGCCCCATCTATCGCCCGGGCCAGACGGTCTACTTCAAAGGCATCGTGCGCGCCGATGACGACGCCCGCTACGCGTTGCCCACAGACAATGCCAAGGTCCACGTCGAAATCTTGGACCCGCAGGGCACCAAGATCCGCGAAGAGGACATGCCCCTCAATGACCTGGGCACACTGAACGGCCAACTGGTGCTGAGCGAAGAGGCAGCGCTCGGCAGTTATTCGATCCAGGCTTCCTACCGAGATCAGTACTTTGGCACCTCCTTCCTGGTGGCCGAGTACCGCAAGCCCGAATTCGAGGTCGCGGTCGAGGCCGACAAGGCCGAATACGTACAGGGCGATACCATCAACGTCACTGCCCAGGCCAACTACTTTTTCGGCGGGCCGGTCGCGGGTGCCCAGGTGCGCTATGCCGTCCTCTCCGCCGACTATTTCTTCGACTACCAGGGCCAGGGCTGGTGGGATTTCACCGACTATGACTACTGGAACTACTGGTGGCGCGGCGGCGGGAGCGGCTACGGCGAACTGATCGCCCAGGGCACAGGCACCACCGATGCCCAGGGCCGCTTCACCTTCAGCGTCGAGGCCGACATCGCCGACGAGGTCCTCAGCCAACGTTTCACGCTCGAAGTGACCGTCACCGACGTGAACAACCAGGAGGTTTCCAACCGCACCGAGGCCATCGTCCACAAGGGGCTCTTTTACATCGGCCTGCGGCCCGCGCAGTACGTGGGCACGGTGGGCCGCGAGGCCCGCGTCAACATCATCACCGTGGATTGGGAGAGCGAGCCTGCGCCCAACCGCGAACTGACCGTCGTTTTCGTGCGACGCAACTGGTACAGCGTGCAAAAACAGGCCGAGGACGGCCGCTACTACTGGGAGAGCACGGTCGAAGACACGCCGGTCTATACGACTACGGTGACGACCGATGGCGATGGCGAGGCGGTCGCCGCCTTCACCCCCGACCAGGGCGGCACCTACCGCGTGATCGCCAGCGGCCTGGACGAGCGCCGGAACAAGGTGCAGAGCGCCACCTACCTGTGGGTAAGCGGCCCCGAGTACATCAGTTGGCGACAAGAGAACAACGACCGCATCGAACTCGTCGCCGACAAGCGCATCTACCGGGTCGGTGAGACAGCCACTATCCTCATCCCCCATCCATACCAGGGACCGGTGCAGGCGCTCATCACCATCGAGCGCGGTCACATCTACCGCCATTGGGTGCAGACGCTGGAGACCAACTCGGAGCAGATCCGCATCCCCATCACCGAGGACCTCATCCCCAACGTCTTTGTCTCCGTCGTCATCGTCAAGGGGATGGACGAGACCACACCGCTCGCCACGTTCAAGGTCGGCTACGTGGAACTGCCGATCGAGACGACCGAGAAGGAACTGGCGATCACGCTGACGCCCGACCGTACCACGCATTACCGCCCGGGCGAGACGGTGAAGTATGACATCCGGGTCACCGATAGCGCCGGCAATCCGGTCGAAGCCGAGTTGTCGCTGGCGCTGGTGGACAAGGCGGTGCTGACGCTGGCCGAAGAGCCTGGCCCGGGGATCGTGGACTATTTCTGGCGCGAGCGCGGCCTGCAAGTACAAACCGCCAGCGGGCTGACGCTCTCGGGCGAGCGCGCCAACGAGCAGGCCGCCCGCGAGGTCAAGGGATTGGGCGGTGGCGGGGGCGGCGAAGAGTTCGGCCCCGTGCGCAGCCGCTTCCCCGACCTAGCCTACTGGGAGCCTGCGCTGCGCACCGATCGCAGCGGCCACGCCTCGGTCAGCGTGCAGTTGCCGGATAACCTCACCACCTGGCGTATGGACGCGCGCGGCGTCACCGCCGAGACGCTGGTGGGCCAGGCGAACGTGGACATCATCAGCACCAAGGACCTGCTCGTGCGCCCGGTGGCCCCGCGCTTCTTCGTCGCAGGCGACGAGGCAGAACTGGCGGCAGTGGTGCACAACAACACGAGCGAGCCGCTGGATGTGGAAGTCAGGTTGGAGGCGGAGGGGCTGCAAATCAGCGAATCAGCGAGTCAGCGAGTCAGCGTGCCGGCGAATGACAAGGTGAAGGTGGTGTGGCCGGTGACGGTGACCAATGTGCCGACGGTCACGCTGTTCTTTGGGGCGCGGGGTGGCGGGCTAGCAGACGCCGTGCAGATCACCCTGCCGGTCTACCGTCACAGCACACCGGAAGTCGTCGCCACCGCCGGGGCCCTCGACGCCGACGGGCAGCGCGTCGAGGCGGCCTCCCTGCCGCTCAGTTACGATCCCACCCAGGGCGAGTTGACGGTGCAGATTGACCCTTCGCTGGCAGCAGGGATGGTGGACGGGCTGGATTACCTGGAGCATTATCCTTACGAGTGCACGGAGCAGACGGTGAGCCGCTTCTTGCCCAACGTCGTCACCTACCGCGCGCTGAGGGAATTGGGAGTCAGGAATCGGGAATTAGAGGAGCGGCTACCGGGATTGGTGAATGAGGGATTACAGCGGCTCTACAACCAGCAGCACTATGACGGCGGCTGGGGCTGGTGGGTGCGAGGCGACTCGAACCCCACCATCAGCGCCTACGTCCTCCTGGGCATGGTCGAAGCGCAGCGCGCCGGCTTTACCGTGGACGAAGAGGTGATGAGACGCGCGGTGCGCTACCTGCGCAACAATCTCTCCCAACGCCGCGACGTGCGGGAACACTGGCTCGCCAACCGCCAGGCCTTCATCCTCTACGTGCTGGCCGAAGCCGACGCAGGCGACCTGGGGCGCACGGTGGCGCTGTTCGAGCAGCGCGCCGTGCTCGATACCTACGGCAAGGCGTATCTGGCGCTGGCGCTGGCGCTGCTGGAGCCGGAAAGCCGCTCACGTGTAGACACGCTGCTCTCCGACATCACCAGCGCGGCCATCCCCAGCGCCACCGGCGCGCACTGGGAGGAGGCGCGGCCCGACTATTACGCGATGAACACCGACACGCGCTCCACCGCCATCGTGCTCGCCGCGCTGGCGCGGCTGGATCCCGGAAACGCGCTGGCCGCCAATGCCGTGCGCTGGCTGATGGCCGTGCGCCGCGAGGGCCGCTGGGAGACCACGCAAGAGACCGCCTGGAGCATCATCGCGCTCACCGACTGGATGGTCGCCACCGGCGAACTGCAGGGGAACTATGACTGGCACGTCATCGTCAACGGCGCGCTGCTGGGCGAGGGGAGCGTTACCCCTGAGAATGTGGACGAAACGAGGAAACTGCAGATCGCGGTAGCCGAGTTGCTGTCGGAGGAGGCCAATCGCGTCATCATCGAGCGCTGGGCGCCGGCGGGCCGGGAGGCCGGCACGGGAATGCTCTACTACAGCATGTACCTGCGCTACTTCAAGCCGGTCGAGGAGGTGACCGCGCTCAATCGCGGCATCATCGTCGGTCGCCAGTACACGCGCGTCGATTGCGAGGAGGAGCGTTGCCCCACGATCACCTCGGCGCAGGTGGGCGACGTGATCCGGGTCAAACTGACCATCGTCGCGCCCAACGATCTGCACTATGTCGTGGTCGAAGACCCGTTCCCTGCCGGGACCGAAGGCGTTGACCAGAGCCTGCGCACGACGAGCGTCGTCGGCGAGCCGCCCCAATTCGTGCGCACCGACCGCTATGACCCGTGGGGCGGCTATGGCTGGTGGTGGTTCAGCCACAGCGAACTGCGCGACGAAAAGGCTGTGCTCTTTGCCGACTATCTGCCGGCGGGCACGTACGAATACACCTACCTGATTCGCGCCAGCATCCCAGGCAAGTTCCGCGTCATCCCCACGTCGGCCTACGAGATGTACTTCCCGGAGGTGTTCGGGCGGAGTGACGGAGGGCTGTTCAGCGTTGGGGAGTGAAAGCGCGAAACGTAAGACGTAATTACGTCCTACGCCTTACGTCTTGCGCTGCTTGCTGCCTTCGCCGCCGCCGCCGAGCGGGTGTGCACATCCAGTTTGGCGAAGATGGATTTGAGGTGGCGCTTGACGGTGTTGGGGGTGATGCATAACATCTCGGCGATCTCTTTGTTGGTCTTGCCCTGCGCCAAGAGTTCGATCACCTCGCGCTCACGTGGGCTGAGCACGTCGAGTTCACTGCGAATTTCTGCAGCGGCCCGTGCTTCCTCTACGAGACGCAAGAACGCACGCCGGTCGAAGGTCTGCTTTTCGACGCAGGCAAAGACCCCCTCGGCATAGGCGCGCTCGATATCGGCAGCGGTTGCCACACCGCTGACGACGATCGTGGGAATGCCGCCGCAGCGGGCGCTTGCCAGCAGGCGGTATCCTTCCAGTTCCTCCTCCCGCGGGGCGAACGGACGGGGATAAGGCTTGGGAGCGAGCGCCAGGTCCACTACCGCCAACGCAAATTTCTCGCGCCGCAACCGGCCCAGCGCCTCGCCGTAGCCGGAACAGAGACGCACCGCGTAGCCGGCATCGGCCAATAGTTCGGCGAAGATGCCACGCCAACCGGCATCGTCCTCGACGACCAGCGCCAGGCCGTGTGGCGCTGCTTCCGCCGTGGCGGGCGCTGTCTCCGGCACACCGACACCCGTCGGGGCGCTCGCCAGCGCCTTCTGGATGAGGTCGCGGAACGCGGCGCGGTTGAACGTCTCCTTGCGCAGACAGGTGAACGCGCCGTACTCGTTCAGCGCGCTCACGGCCAATTCGACCGTCGCATAGCCGGTGAGCATGAGCGCCACGCAGCCCGGGTCGAGGCGGCGGGCGGCGTCGAGCACCTTCAGCCCATCGCGGTTGGCGAAATCGCCACCGCCCAGCGAGAGGTCTACCACCGCCAGGCGATGGGGTGCCGCGCGCAAGCAGGCCGTCGCCGTTTCCAGACTATCGGCCACGTCCACCGTCAGCCCGGCATCGGTCAGCATCTCGCTCAGGATCTGCTGCCAGGCGGCATCGTCTTCGACGATGAGAGCGCGCATACTTTCCACGTTCATTCCGTGTCCTTTTGGATGGGACACGGATGAGCACGGATGCACGCGGATTTCCTATCTAATCCGTGTTTATCCGTGAAATCCGTGTCCGGAAATCAAGCGCGAGGTAAACGGAGGCGGAACGTCGCGCCGTGCGCGCCGTCGCTCTCCACGGCGATTGCGCCGCCCAGGCGCACCATCAGCGTCTTGACCCACCACAGGCCAAAGCCCAACCTACCGGGCCGTGCAGTCGTGCGCCCGGAATAGAACTCGAAGATGCGCTCGTGCAGTTCAGGCGGGATGCCGGGGCCGGTGTCCTGGACGGCAATTTCTACCCAACTGTCACCCGCCATGCCACGCACCTGCACCACGCCTTCGCCTTGCATGGCCTCGGCGGCGTTCTCCAGCAGGTTGGCGAATACCAACGTCAGGCTACGCTGCGCGGCAGTGACCTGCGGCAAGCCTTCGAGCCCTTCCCGCTCGACGCGCACGCCTGCCGGCAATCTGGCGGCTGCGATGGCCGCTTCGACGCAGGCGACAACGCTCACCGGCGCCAGGCTGATCGGGTGCAGGTGCGCCAGGCTCTCGCGTACCGCCTCCATCGCCTGACAGGCGCTGCGCTCGATCTCCTCCAGATTGGCGGCCAGGTACGGATCGGCCAGGAGCGCGGCCTGGCACTTATCCTGGATGCCCTGGACGCGCACGGGGATGGAGCCGACCTTGTTGTTCAGGTGGTGCAGCACGTTGGCGGCAACGTCGCCCACTGCGGCAAAGGTCTCGGCCACGGCGCGTTGCTCCTGTGCCTCGCGCAACGCCTTCTGGCGGGTTTCGTTCTGCACGGCCAGCGCCGCATAGTGCGCCAGGCAGATGAGCACCTTCTCGTCCCACTCGGCCAAGCGCCCCGGAGCGGAGACCGCACTGTAGACGCTAAAGGCGCCGACAGGCTCGCGGGCATCTCCGGCAAGCAGCGGCACGATGAGTGCCCGCTCCCATCCTTGTGCGCGCGCCAGGTCGGGACGGTTGAAGCGCGGATCGGTGCGCACGTCGTCGGCACGCACGACGTCCCGTTCCAGCACCGCCTGGCCGGTGAGACTGCCACGCAGGGGAACGCGCTCGCCGTGTTGGTAGCCGGCGCTGGCGACCTGCAGAACCAGTTCGTCTCCCTCCAACGTCCAGATCGCGCTCGCGGCGGAATCGAGCAGGTCGCAGGCCAGTTCCACCAGACGGCCCAGGACCGCCTGGCACGATTGGGTGAGCAAGCGTTCCGCCACTTCCTGCAGGGCGTCGAGCAGGCGCGCCTCCTGGATGGCGATGACGGCCTGGGTTGCCAGCGACAGGAGCAGGTGGCAGTCCTGCTCGCTAAAGGCGCCTACGACCGGGCTTTCTAAATTGAGCACCCCCTCCAGGCGGCCGCTTGCACCCACGAGCGGCACGGCCAGTTCGGAACGCATCTCCAGTTCGGCGTCGAGCGGGTGATAGATGTGCGCCCACGGCTCGGCGCGCAGGTCGCGGATGCAGGCCGGTTGGCGGTGGCAGGCGACCCAGCCCATCACGCTGTGCTCGTCAATCGGCAGCGCCTCCACCAGCGGACGGGCGAGGTCGCCGGCGCATGCGCGCGTGATCAGGTTCTGCCCGCTTCTATCCACCAGGCGAAAGATACCATAGCGGGCATTGGTCACTTCCAGGGCCATTTGCAGGATCGCTTCCAGCGTCTCTTCCAGGCGCAGGCGCGAGGAGATGAGCAGGCCCGCGCGGTGCAGCCGGCTCAGTTCGTGCTCACGCCGCGCCAGGTCGCGTCGCATGCTCGCCAGCCGCCGCGCTTGATAGATCGCCATGGCTGCCTGGTTGACGAAATTCTCCAGCGCGAGCAATTCGAGTTGGCTGAAGCGGCGCTCCTGGTGCAGGTAGACGTAGAGTGCGCCGACGGGTTGCTCGGCGACGATGAGTGGGAAGCAGGCCATGGCCTTGGCGCCGGAGCGCACTTTGGCCGGGTGGATGTCGAGGTCGGGCTCCTCGTAGGAGAGCACGCGGCGGCGCTGGCGGATGGCGCGGGCGCCGATGCCGCCGGGGCGCGGGGCGTCCTGGGGGATAGCGTCGGCCGGCTCGCCCGCCGAGACGCGCGAGGTCAGGTCGAACACGCCGGTGACCGGATCGTAGGTGTAGATCACAGCCGAAGCGCCGGGGGCGACGCGGGTCGCGCTCTCGACGATCAGGCGCAAGGTTGCTTGCACGCCGCTATCGTGCAGGCCGATGCAGTTGATCGCCCTCCCGATCTGATTGAGGCTGGCGAGCACTTCCAGCAGGCGCGGGTCGGCCTGATTGTCGCAGGACGTGGTTACTGTCTGGTCTCTATCGTCCATCACATCCGCCCCAACGGATGCCTGAACTTGTTCAGGCCATTTCCGCAACAAGTTGCGGCTTCCGGAACCTACACTAGTTCTCGGTACAAAACCGGCCTGGAGGCCCGGCTTTAGCCGGGAAGCCCCCGATAAATC
>FWPU01004011.1_pt1 | contig 35234 bp, 28 predicted proteins | sample 2228361 | NCBI WGS metagenome assembly FWPU01 (sample SAMEA103939777, study PRJEB20133) | metagenome
AGCAAACGGACGCGACCGAGCGCGTCCCTCCGAAAGAGGCGGCAGGCAGGCAATTGGCCCTTCCCTGGAGGGGCACGCTCTGTCGTGCCCGCGGGGGTGGATTCTGGGTGCCACGGCCCGAAGGTGCCATGTGGAGGCCAGCAAACGGACGCGACGGAGCGCGTCCCTCCAGGGATTCTACACTGGTACGGACGCGACCGAGCGCGTCCCTCCGAAAGACGCGAACGCCTCCCCCGGGGCGGTTCGCGCGGGCGGCCGGCCGGAAGCCCGTATCCGTAAAATGAGGGACTGAGCCCCGAAGCCGGCTCAACCGCGAGCCTCAGGCCTTGCCGGGCTCTGGAGCAAAAGGCGCGGAGCTGGCTTCCGAGACCTCTCTCTCCTGCCGGAGGTGCGGAGTCATTGCACGCATCGCTGCCCTGACAAGCGCCCGAAACAGGCAGAAGAGACCCACGGCCAGAAGAGCTGCAACAACGACGTAGAAGGCCAGCGCCACATAGAGAGGGTACGTGATTTCCGGCGACATGGTTCCTTTTCCTCCCGCTCAAGTCCTGGTGTCACAAGTGCCCGCGCCGGGCCTTCACTGAACCTCGATTACAAATCGCATGCCAAGGCATTCACGGAAGAGGCGGCGTCAGGCCGCCACCCGGTCTCTTGCGTTTGCTCTTTTGTCCTGCCAGGTTACGGGCCTCAGAGGATCCGCCCCCCGGGACCGCCAGGAAACCTTTTTCCCAGGAGGCATGCCTCTCGGCGCTCCGGTTTGGAAAAGGTCTTTGCAAGGACTGCAGAAAGACCGTCGCCTGCCCGACGGAGCCCGCGCCCCGCAGCCCGGAGGCCCGCGCGACTTGAACCCAGGCCGCCTGCGGACTCGACAGGACGGACGGCAGGCAATTGGGCCTTCCTTGGAGGGGCACGCTCTGTCGTACCCGCGGGGGGGTGGATTCTGGGCGCCACGACCCGAAGGTGCCATGTGGAGCCCGGAAGACGGACGCGACCGAGCGCGTCCCTCCAGGGGTTCAGCAAGCAAGACCGACGCAGCCGAGCGCGTCCCTCCAGAAGACGCAGCAGGCATGTTTTTTTCTTCGGTCGAAGCTTTCAAACACAGGGACCTTTCCGGTAAATTCCCTGTAGCCCCTGCGGATCAACCAGCGCGCAAGAGAGAGGCGAGAACCTTCGAAATGAGCGAGAGCGGGCGACTGGCTGGCCGGGCTGTTCCTGCGGCGGACGGCCTGCAGGCCGGCAGGCAGACTCAAGAGCCCCCGGGGCTTGCGTGCTTGCGAGGGCGGCCGCGGATTCTTGCGGCCGTGTTTTTCCTGGCCAGCCTTTGGGTCGCTCTGGCGGGATGCGCCGCGAGCCTGCCCTCCAAAGCCTTTCCGTCTTCCCGCTTCGTGCTTTACTCGGAGTCAAATCCTGAGGAGGCCCAGCAGGTTCGCATTCAGGCCGAGGCGTTCCTCGACGATCTCGAAGCGTACCTGGGGCTCCAAGCGCCGCCGGGCGGCATTCTCAGGGTTGTCCACTTTCGGCGCAGGGTGGACCTGTGGAACTACCTGGGGCAGGAAGTCCCGGCGTTCCGCTGGAGAAGGGGCGTCTGTTTCGAAAAAACCGACCATTACGAGCTGGCTCTCTCAGGCCGGCCGGCAGAGGCCGCCTTTCTGAAGACCCTGCGCCACGAGCTCACCCACTATTTTCTCATTGTCCACTTCTCGGACTTTCCGCCCTGGATCGACGAGGGCCTGGCCCAGATCCTCGCCGAAGGGACCCCTTTCCCCCGGCCAGGTCTCCGGAGAGATGATCCTGCCGGCGTGCAGTCGGCCCAATGGTCAGAAGCCGATTGCCTGCGTGTTCTTCACAGGCGGCCGGGCGAAAAGCTCACGGCCTTCGAGTACAAGCTGGCAAAGAGACTCGCAGCCCGGCTCATCGCCCGGTCCGGGGATTCCCTGGCAAGGCTTGTTCGGTTCCTCGAGCTTTGCGCGGCCGATCGGGACGCTTCCCCGGCCTTCGGTGAAGCCTGGGGGCTAAGCTACGAGGAGGTCTGCGCGGAGTTGACGGCCCAGGCTAGCCTCTGCTATCAGGAGACGGCGCCTTGAACACGCCGATTCAGTTCACGAGCGCGATTCCCGTCTTCTAGAGGATTCATGGACACCGAGCTGGGCTTCTTTCTCACGGCTTTCGTCTCTCTGTTCGCGCTTCTCGATCCGATCGGGGTCGCCCCCATTTTCGTCTTCATGACCCCCACCAATTCCACATCGGAGAAGAAGTCCATGGCCCTGAGGGCCTGCGTGTTCGTTTTCTGCGTGCTTGCGTTCTTTGCCGCGACCGGCAGCATCATCTTTCGCTTCCTGGGCATCACGATGGGAGCCTTCCGCATCGCCGGAGGGCTGATTCTGCTCAAGATCAGCCTGGACATGATCGAGGCCCGCGTCTCCCTTGCCCGCCACACCCACAGGGAAGATGAGGAAGGCCGCCTCAAGGAGGATGTGGCAATTCTTCCGCTGGGGGTTCCGCTGCTGGCCGGGCCGGGATCGATCTCGGGCGTGATCGTGCTCATGAGCCGGGCCCCCTCGACCCTCGCCCAGTCTCTCGTCTTTGCCGCAATCGGACTCAACGTGCTCGTCACCTACGGCGTGCTCCGGCACGCGAGCCGCATTGGCGAGCTGCTCGGAGAGACCGGCCAGGGAGTCTTCATCCGAATCATGGGCCTTCTGCTGGCGGCCATCTCCGTGGAGTTCATCCTGAGCGGCATTCAGGCGTATTTCGGCGGCGGCTGACTTTCCGCCGGGCCCACGCCGGGAAGGATCCGATCAGGTCTTGAGCTCTCTGATGTACCGCGACATCTCGTCGAACAAGTCGGACAGCCGCAGGATCCCGACCACCTCTCCCCGCCGGGTCACGAGAAGGGAAAGAGTCTGCCAGATGATGATCTTGTGCAGCGCCTCCGCCAGGGTCGCGTTCTCGTCGATGCTGTGCTCCGCCGGATGCATGATCTCCTTCACCTTCAGGCGGCGGGCGGCGCTGCAGGTCTCATCCAGGCTTCGTTTCCAGAACCGGAGATTCTCCATCATCGATTGGATGAACTCCTCGCTGAGTCCGGCTCTGGAAAGCGCATCTATGTTGCCGAGGAACATGTATTTCGGCTCGAGAGCCTTGAGGAAGGCGAGATGCCCGACCTTGCCGACCACCTTGCCGCCCTTGTTGACCACGAGCACCGCCCGGTGGGGCTGACGGCCTGGAGGCAGTCTCCGCTGGGCCTCGTCAAGTGCCTCGAGCGCCTCCAGCATGGTGGCATCCTCCGCAACGACTGCGTATTCGTCGAGGGACAACATCAAATCTTTGACGACTTTTCTTTCCATGGCTGCTCTTTTCCTCTTTCTCGAGAGGCCGCGCGGGGCACCTTTTCCCGACAAGCGGGCTTGCCAACAGAAAACTGGAAAGAGGAAGGCAAGTCAACCCGCAGGAACTTACGCGGCAGGTTCCCTCTCCTCCGCAGGCGGCGCCGTTTCCAGTTGACCCATTCCTGACGGATTCCCTAGAATAGTTCTGTTCGGTCAGGGGAGTTTTGCATCATGAAAGAATCCCGATCCAGAGTCGTATGGGTTCAGGCAAAGCCTGTTTCCGGATCCCTGAACGCCGGATCGCCGGAAGAACTCCGGATCCTGTTGGAGGCCGGGCTCCTGGAACTGACCCGCTGCCAGGACGTGGCCTCTGCGTGGTCCCGCTACTTCAACAGCGGCGATACGATCGCCCTCAAGGTGAACTGTCTGGGCGGCCCCAGCATGTGCACCCACCCTGCCCTGGCGCAGGCCATTGCGCAGAGCCTCCGTTCGATCCGCGTCTCGCCCCATCAGATCATCGTCTGGGACCGCAGCAGCCGGGAACTCGATCGCTGCGGATTTGACGTGAACACAAGGCGCAACGATCGGATCCGATGCTTTGGCACGGACCAGAGGGGGGCCGGGTACGAAGAGGAGCTGACCGTCCAAGGCTCGGTGGGCAGTCTTTACAGCACCATTCTCACTCGCCAGGCCTCTGCCGCCATCAACATGCCGGTTCTCAAGGACCACGGCCTGTGCGGACTGACCGGCGCGCTCAAGAACATCTTCGGCGCCCTTCACAACCCGAACAAGTATCACGAGAACCGCTGCAATCCCTACATTGCCGACGCAAATGCGGTTCCCTTCGTGCGTGAAAAGACCCGGCTCGTGATTTTCGACGCCCTTCAGGTGCAGTACAAGGGAGGCCCGGGGTTTCACGCCCAGTGGGTGGAGAACCTCGGAAGCCTCCTCCTGGCCGAAGATCCGGTGGCCGCGGACAGCGTGGCCGCCCGGATTCTCGACAGAATCCGCGCCCAAAAGGGTTTGCCCCCGATCGAGCCGGACGGCGGCCTTCCGGCCTATATCCGCACGGCAGCAGATTCGGAGCGGAAACTGGGCAGGTGCCGGCCCGAGGACATCGACCTCGTGGAGAGAACCGTCCCTGTTCAGAAGCCCGCTCAGGATGGGCAGGGGGCAGGCTGAGGAACCCTGCAGGGAGTCTCATCGATGGACCGCAGATCCCTTCTGAAAACCGCAAGCGCTGCTGCAGGCGCCTGTGCTGCGGCCGATCTCGCCCTGGATGCGCTCCCCTGCGGATTCCTGAAAAGGGGAGCCCAGTGCCTCGCCGCCCCGGCTGCTTCAGGAGACCCGGCCTCGGCCAGCGGCGTCCTGGAAGCGCGATACTACGAAAAGCTCGCCGACAAGGAAATCCGATGCGACCTCTGCCCCCGGGAATGCCGAGTCGGCGACCGGGAGCGCGGATACTGCGGGGTCCGAGAGAACCGGGGAGGAACGTACTACACCCTGGTTTACGGCCAGCCCTGCGCCGTGCACGTGGATCCTGTGGAGAAGAAGCCTTTCTTCCACTTCCACCCGACCTGCAAGGCCTTCTCGATCGCCACGGCCGGCTGCAACATGAACTGCAAGTACTGCCAGAACTGGGACATCTCCCAGGTTCGCCCCGAACAGGTTCGAAGCCAGACGCTCAGCCCGCGGGCGTGCGCGGAACGGGCTCGGGAGTCGGGCTGCCTGTGCATCTCCTACACGTACTCCGAGCCCGTGGTCTTCCTGGAATACATGTACGATGCGGCCGCAGAGGCCCGGCGCGCAGGCGTGAAGAACACGATGGTCTCGGCCGGTTTCGTGAAAGAAAAGCCCCTGGCCGACCTGCTCGAGAGGCTCGACGCGGTCAAAATCGACCTCAAGGCCTTCTCGGATTCTTTCTACCAGGAAGTCTGCAGGGGCCGCCTGGATCCTGTCCTGCGGAGCCTGTCTCTCATCCGCCGAAAGGCGGTCTGGCTTGAAATCGTCTATCTCGTGCTCCCCACTCTGAACGACAGCGCCAAGGAGATCCAGGCCCTCTGCCGATGGGTGCGCGCCGAACTCGGCGCCGAAGTGCCGGTTCATTTCACGCGGTTTTTCCCCACTTACCTCATGAAGAATCTTCCGCCCACGCCTGTGGACACCCTCGAGAGGATCCATGCCATCGCAAAGGCCGAAGGGCTTCTTTTTCCGTACCTGGGCAACGTTCCGGGCCATCCGGCCGAAAGCACGTACTGCCCGGGCTGCGGGGCGCGTCTCATTCACCGGTCCGGCTTCAACGTGCGCATCGAAGGGCTCAAGAGCGGCCGGTGCAGCGGCTGCGGCAGAGAGATTCCGGGCGTCTGGGACACGATGCAGGCCTGAAAGCCTGAAGGCGGACGCAGGGAAGAAGCCGACACCGGGGGATCGGCGCTATCCGGAAAAGGAAGGACCGACCCCGCGGCGGCGGATGACTTCATAGAAAAGGATTGCGGCCGCCACCGAGGCGTTCAGCGATTCGACGGGCCCGGGCATGGGAATGGCAACGACCAAGTCGCAGAGCCTTTTCAGCACCGGCCGGAGCCCCCTGCCCTCCCCGCCGATGAGAATGCACAAATCGCGGGCAAGCTCGGCGGTGTAAAGATCCTGCCCGGCCCTGGGGTCCGCGCCCAGAACGCAGATTCCCCTTTCCCTGAGCCGCTCCAGGGCACGGACCGTACTCCCAACCCTGACGAGGGGCACCCGCTCGGCGGCCCCGGCGCTCGCTTTGACCACGGCAGGCGTAACCGGGCAGGTTCTGTGCCGAGGCAGCAGAACGGCCTGGACACCGGCCGCGCAGGCTGTTCTCAGGATCGCTCCCAGATTGTGGGGATCCTGTATCTCGTCCAGCAGAGCCACCAGGATCCCGCTTCCCGGCTCCAGACTTTCGAGAAACCCATCGAACGGGACCGGCTCGGCCGCAGCCGTGAGCGCCACCACTCCCTGATGGGGCGCGCCGCCGGCCTTTTCGTCCAGCGCGGCCCGATCCCGCGAGGAGAACGGAACCTTCGCCTGCCTGGCCAGGGCGAGGATCCGCCGAACGGCCGGGCCGGATCTTCCGTAGGCGATCCAGATCTTCTCGATCCTCTCGGGGCAGGCTTCGAGAGCCTCCAGGACCGGCTTTACTCCGTAAAGCCACTGCCGGCCGGCGTGCAAATCTTCGGGCCCGGCCTTCGGGTGCCCGGGCCCGGGCCTACGGGGATGTCTGGCCATGTTCCCTGAGGATCGCAAGAATCGTTTCGGGCGCTTCCTCCACCGGCACAAGCCAGGCTTCGCGCTCGCCTCTCAGCTTGATTTCCACATTGCCCTGTTCGAGATGCCTCGGTCCGACCGTGACCCTGAGCGGAATGCCCACGAGGTCGGCGTCCTTGAACTTCTTGCCGGGCCGCTCGTCCCGATCGTCCAGCAAAACCTCGACCCCCCTGCCGAGAAGTTCCTGATAAAGCGCCTCGCTCACGAGCTGGATCTTGCGCTCCCCGGGGTTGAGGGCCGTGATGATCACCGCAAAGGGCGCCAGGGCAAAGGGAAAGACGATCCCGTCCTTGTCGTGTCTTTGCTCGATCGCGGCCGCCAGGGTCCGCCCCACGCCGATTCCGTAGCAGCCCATGCAAATCAACCGCTCCTTGCCGCCGGCGTCCAGATAGGTGGCGCGAAGAGCCTCGCTGTATTTCGTGCCCAGCATGAAGATATGGCCCACCTCGATGCCCCTGCGCTTCTCCATGGGAGCCCGGCAGCGGGGGCACGCGTCGCCGGCATCTCCGAACCGGAGATCGCCGTAGCGCGCGCCGGCAAGGTCCCTGCGGGGATCGAAGTGAAGCAGATGATGATCCGCGCGATTGGCTCCCACGACCCCGTCCCGGATCCGCCCGACCTCCTGGTCCGCCACCACGGGCAGGGAGAGCCCGACAGGTCCGATAAAGCCGGCAGGAACCCCGAGAACGCTTTCCACCTCGCCGGGCTGCCGAAGTTCCACAGAGCCGGTGCCCAGGAATTTACTCACCTTGTGCTCGTTGGCCTCACGGTCGCCCCGCACGAGGACGAGCACGTCCCCCTGGTCGGTCTTGTAAAGAAGCGTCTTGACCAGGCGGGACGCCGGGACCCCCAGAAAGGTCGTCACCTCCTCGACGGTTCTCTTCCCGGGGGTGAGCACGGGCTCCAGAGCCGGGAGTTTTTTCAACTCCTCCCGGTCGGCGGCAGCAGCCTCCCGTTCTTCCACAAAGATCTCGGCCTTTTCCACATTGGCCGCGTAGTCGCAGGACGTGCAGAAAAGAATGGAGTCCTCCCCGCTGTCGGCCAGGACCATGAACTCGTGGGAAAAACTGCCGCCGATGTACCCTGTCTCGGCCTCCACGGCCCTGAAGGCGAGCCCCATCCGCTCGAAGATCCGCTTGTAGGCCTCGTGCATGGCCCAGTAGCTCTTCTGCGCACCTTCCGCGTCCAGGTCGAAACTGTAGGCGTCCTTCATGATGAACTCGCGGCCCCGCATGAGGCCGAACCGGGGCCGGATCTCGTCCCGGAATTTGGTCTGGATCTGGTACAGGATCACGGGCAGGTCCCGGTAGGAGCGCACTTCCCGCCGGATGAGATCGGTCACAACTTCCTCGTGCGTGGGACCGTAGCAGAAGTCGCGCTTGTGGCGGTCCTGGAAGCGAAGAAGCTCCGGGCCCATGATGTCCCAGCGGCCTGTCTCCTGCCAGAGTTCGGCAGGCTGCACGCTGGGCAGAAGAACTTCCTGGGCGCCGGCCCGGTTCATCTCCTCCCGGATGATCGCCTCCACCTTGCGCAGAGATCTCAGCCCAGCAGGCAAGTAGGAATAGACGCCGGAAGCCAGCTTGCGGATCATGCCTGCCCGCAGCATGTACTGGTGGCTGATCACCTCGGCCTCGGCCGGCACTTCCTTGAGGGTGGGCAGGAAAAACCTCGAGTAACGCATACGTCAGCTCCTTCCGCGCGGCCGGCCCTCGCCGGCTCCCCTCGCTGTCCGCGACACTTCACGGGCCCTGCGGAGCAGGTCCCCCAGGGACAGATTGTCCCGAACCAGAAAAAAGATGCCTGCCAGGAACACCGTGCCCATGGTGACGAACCAGTTCACCATGGAAAAACCCGCGGCGACCGATCGGTCCACGCCGTAGAGATCGGCGAGCACGAAGGTCATGCCGAACTGATAGGGCCCGAGATATCCGGGCGTGGGCATGACCGAGAGCAGGACGCAGGTGACCACCATAAGGGGCACAACCGAATCGAGAGGCATCTGGCTCTGGATCCCGTACGCCCAGTAGAAGGGATAATTGGAAAGGCAAAGCAGAGCCCACAGGAGGCCCGAAAGCAGTACCGAGACCACGATGCCCCGCGGGTCCTTGAGAACCCCCAGGCCCGACACAAAGGACGCGAGAATGCTGTCGGTCCGGGTCTCAACCTTTGCCGGAAGGCGCCGTGTGAAGAACCGCACGAACGCCATGGCCCGCTCCTGGCGATGGACGAGCAGGTAGAAGAAGCCCGCAAGCCCCAAGACTCCGGCCAGACTGACGAAGCCAAAAGCGCGGAGATATTGGGCTACCCGGGCCGTTTCCCCTTCGCCGCCGCGAGGGACGAGAACCGATGGATTCCATGCCAGAAGGAGCCCGAACAGAGCCAGTACCGAAAGCATGTCGAAGAGTCTCTCGACCGCGATCGTCCCAAGGGATGCGGAAAAGCTCATCCCCTCCCGCTTCCCGAGGAGATAGGCCCGGATGAACTCGCCCGCCCGCAGGGGCAGCAGGTTGCCCATGAAGCCGATCACCATGGGCGAAAAAAGGCGCGCCGTCGGCACCGGCTTGACCACCCGGCAAAAGCAGCCCCAGCGCAGGGCTCTCACTGCAAAACTGGCCGAAAACAGCACGAGAAAACCGGCCACGTACTCGTATCTGACTCTCCCGACCGAAAGGAGCATCTCCTTCAGGGAGATGTCCCGGAAGGTGAAATAGAGCGCTACCGCGGCCACGGCCAGGCCGACAACGAAATGGCGGGACTTCATGCATTTGCCCGGGATCGGGAAACCTATGGAAAACAGGGGAAAAAGCTAAAGGAAGAGCGGGGAAAAAGCAAGGGGGAGTTCGGGATCAAAGGGGGGAGCTTGTGGTCAGCCCTTCATTTTACGGGCACCGGCTTCAGCCGTGCCGTTGCCGGGAGCCTGCGCTGCGGGCACTTCTGGAGGGACGCGCTCCGTCGCGTCCGTCTTCAACGGTTGCCGCGGGGCCGTGAGGCCCTTCCATCCGGAATCCCCGCCTTGCGGGCACGACAGAGCGTGCCCCTCCACAGAAGGCTGCCATCCCTGGAGGGACGCGCTCCGTCGCGTCCGTCTTCAACGGTTGCCGCGGGGCCGTGAGGTCCTTCCATCCGGGGTCCCCGCCTTGCGGGCACGACAGAGCGTGCCCCTCCAAAGAAAGGCTGCAATCCCTGGAGGGACGCGCTCCGTCGCGTCCGTCTTCTGGTGCGGCGGGGCGAGGCCTGGCCCTGAACGCCGACACCGGCTCCGTGAAACCAGTCCGGCAACGAAGAGGCGGGGGCCTGTCACAGGACCAGGCTGCCCCGCCCGAGAAGAGCGACCTTCCTCTGTGCCTACTTGACCGTGATCAGAGGACGGATTTCCTCGAAATTCTTGTCCCCGATCCCCTGAACAGCCTTCAGATCCTCCGGAGTCTTGAAGGAGCCGTTCTTCTGCCGGTAGTCGACGATCCGCTGGGCCATCTTCTCGCCGATCCTGGGAAGCTGGGCCAGTTCCTCCACCGAGGCGGTGTTGATGTTGACGCCTTTGGATTTTTCCTGCGCAACGGACTGGGCGTGCACCACCGGCGACGTCCACGCCACGAGCAGCAGAAAGGCGACCAGACAGAGGCACAAGCGTTTGGTTTTCATCCTCTCTTCCTCCTTTCTCCAAAGTGGGGATGACCGTTCGAAACCGCCTGCCCTGGCCCTGAACTCCGGGCAAAGCCCGTGCCTGAGCATGTGCCCGCGAAGGATTTCTCGGGCGAACCTGCCGGATCCGAAAGAAAATCCTGGTTTCAGGTGCGGCTTGCCTCGGCTCGAACAGTATCGTCCGGCCAAGGCACGGGGGACTGTTTTCGGAGACCGCCGTTCACAGAAGGATTATCGTCTGGTCAGTCACCGCCGTGAAGAGACGAAGGAAAAATCAACCGAGAGCGGCGAGTAAACACTTCGTGGGGCAACGGAAGCAATCAAGAGTACCGCGGCGTGTATGGCCGGCCACGATCCCAAGGTGCGCTTTCCCGCCCTGAGCGCACAGCCGGTCCGAACCAGGGGTCAGTAACCTGCATTCTACGGATAAGCGCTTCTGGCCGGCCGCCGGCGCGGACCACCCCTGGAAGACCGCCCTTGTCTTCTGGAGGGACGCGCTCCGTCGCGTCCGTCTTCGTGAGACCCGCCGCGGCCTGTGGCGCCCCGCGGGAGAATCAGGGGTCAGTCCTTCATTTTACGGATACGGGCTTGAGCCGTGCCGTTGCCGGGAGCTTGCGCTGCGGGCACGACAGAGCGTGCCCCTTTACAGAAGGCTCCGCCCCCTGGAGGGACGCGCTCCGTCGCGTCCGTCTTTCTTCAGTGGCGTCTGCCCGGTGCAGCCCCTTGCCGGGGCGAGTGCAGGGTGGTCTTGTCCTTCGGGCCCCGAAACCCGACCCTCAAACCTGATACTGAGTGACACGGGATACCTGAAGCTTGAGCGTCAGTCCTGGCCGCTCGCCTGCTCTTCCCGGCCCAGCTTGCGCATGATGTAGACCATCCGGGAAAAGGCCGTGGCGTTGGAGAGAAAGGCGATGACGAGAAGGACAAACCCCATCAGGTAGGGGCCTGCGTTCAGGCCAAGGGTGCCGCGGAGCATGTACAGGATGGAGCTGAAAATCGCCCCGAAGCCCAGGAAGACGATGCGTTCCGGCCTCTGGAGCATGCCCACCTTGCAGGTCACCCCGAGCCCCTCGGCGCGGGCCCGGGTGTAACTCACCATGAGGGAGCCCGCCATGGCCAGCAGGATGATGTACAGAAGGATCGAATCGCGGAAATGAGCCGCCAGGCCCAGAAAGATCAGAATCTCGCCGTACCGGTCCATGACAGAGTCGAAGAAGGCTCCCCGTCTCGACACGGTGCCGGTCTTGCGGGCGATTCTTCCGTCGAGCATGTCCATGGTGCCGCCCAGAAGAATCACCCAGCCTGCCAGAAAGAGCCACCCCAGGAAAAGAAGCGCGCAGCTGACCAGATTGAACCCGAAAGACAGGGCGGTGACCGCGTTCGGGTGCAGGCGCCAGCGGACCAGCAGGCTCTCGACCGGCGAAATCACCGAAATCCACCAGGCCTGGATTTCTCCATCGAGCAGCCGATTCGGGGTCTTCCGCTTCTCCTTTGCCCTCTCCGCAGCCGGCGGTCCGGCCTCCCGCCTCCTCAGCACCTTGAAGACCCCGATCGAAACCAGGCCGCCCGCGAAGAACAGCCCGATCGAGGCCAGGCCGAACTTGGTGTCCAGGGCAGGATGGAACCCGCCCATTTCCTGGACCGCTCCCAGCAGGATGAGCAGGGCGATGGTGCTCCAGGCAATCGAGGCGGGCAAAAGCAGCGGGTCGATGGAGGCCCTTCGAGCCACTCGCCTTCGGAAGAACGTTTTCTTTGGCATTTTGCCGAATCCGACGGAGAGAGCAAGCAAAAGGCTTTCCGCCCGGCCTTGCCAGTTCCGGCGGCGATGTAAGCATTCTAGCAGAGCGCCGGAGCGTGTCAAACACGCACACCCCGTCCCTCATTTACTCTCCGGCCCGATTCGGCTAAACTGCACGGGCTGGGTATTCGCGGCTTGCGGCCTGCCCTGCCCTCTTTCGGGCAGGACCGTTCCGTGGCCATCCCCCCTTTCCCGATTCCGTCCCGTGAGAGTCCTCGTCGTCGACAATTATGATTCTTTCACGTTCAACCTGGTCCAGGCCTTCGGGAAGGCCGGTTGCGAGCCTCTCGTCTATCGAAACGACTCGATCACTCTCGAAGAAGTCGACGCGCTCCGCCCGGACCGGATCGTGATCTCGCCCGGCCCCAAAAGCCCCCGCGACGCCGGCATGTCCGGCCGGATCATCGAGACCTTCGGTCACCGCATCCCCGTGCTCGGCGTCTGCCTGGGCATGCAGTGCATCAACGAAGTCTTCGGCGGCCGGACCGTGCGGGCGCCCCTTTGCGTGCACGGCAAGACGTCAAGGATCTTCCACCGCGGCTCCGGCCTGTTCCTGGGCCTGCCCAGCCCGTTTTCAGGGGCGCGGTACCATTCTCTCGTGGTGGACAATATTCCGTCCTGCCTGCGCCTGGAGGCGTGGACCGAGGACGGCATTCCCATGGCTCTCCGCCACGACCGGTATCCGATCGTCGGAGTCCAGTTCCACCCCGAGTCGTTTCTGACCGAGCACGGCGACGTGGTCCTCAGGAACTTCCTGGAAGGCCTGGCCTGAACGCGGCCGGCCCGCCGCTGTTCTCGAAGTTGTGAGGATCGGATTGCCTTGAAGATGCCCCTGGACGACTTCCTGCCCGAGCCTTGCAGCCTCGGGCTTCAGAATCGAAATCTGGGCGCCTCCGAAACGCCGCCCGAGCGGATCTTTCCGGCACTCGGCCAGGATCGCCACGCGAGCCTGCTCCTGAGCGGCGGCAGCCACTCTCTGAGTCGGTTCTCCTTCATCGGCCTGGATCCGTTTCTTGTGCTGACCGCCCGGGGCCGGAGGCTTTCGATCGAAAGCCTTCCGGAGGGGCGCTGCCGCGAATTCGACGGAGACCCCTTCGAGTGTCTCAGGACCGTGCTGAGCCGTTTCTGTCTCACGGCTCCGCGGGAAGGCTTCGAGGAGACTCCTTTCGTGGCGGGCGCCATCGGGTATCTGGCATACGAGCTGGGCAGGCACCTGGAAAAACTCCCGGCCGCCGCCCTCGACGACCTCGGGCTGCCCGACATGTACTTCGCTTTTTATCGAGCCATTCTCTGCCACGACCGCATCAGGAACGCCTACAGCCTCCACTGGCTCGATCCCGTCGACGCCGGTTCGGCCCCGAACTGGGCCTGCCGGCGGGCAAAGGACCATGAGGACCGGCTGCGGGACCTCCTCGCCTCGGGCCCTCCGACCAAAACCTTCCGGCAGAACAGCCGCAGCCCCGTCTTTCATTCCAATTTCACCAAGGGCGCGTATCTCGACGCGATCCATCGTGCTCTCGAGTACATCCGGGCCGGCGATATCTACCAGGTCAACCTTTCCCAGCGGTTTCGAACCTCCTACGACGGAGACCCCTGGGGGCTCTTTCTCAGGCTTTACGAGATCAACCCGGCACCTTTCTTCGCCTATCTGGACACCGGACCGTTTCAGGTGATTTCTTCCTCGCCGGAGCGTTTCCTGATGGTCCGGGGCGACCGGGTGGAGACAAGGCCCATCAAGGGGACTCTGCCCAGAGGCTCCACACCCGAAGCGGACGCCCAGCTCGGCCGTGAGCTTCTGGCGAGCGAAAAGAACCGGGCCGAACTCGCCATGATCACGGACCTCCTCAGAAACGACCTGGGGCGGGTTTGCGCCTTCGGAACCGTCACCGTGGACGAGGAGGCCCGCCTGGAGGCTTACACGAACGTTTTCCACCTGGTCAGCGTGGTCAGCGGCCGCCTGGCTCCGGGCCGAGACCGGATCGATCTGCTGAGAGCCACCTTCCCGGGCGGCTCCATCACGGGCTGCCCCAAGATCCGCGCCATGGAGATCATAGACGAACTCGAACCCACGGTCCGTTCCGTGTACACCGGATCCATCGGGTATCTCGGATTCGACGGATCCATGGACCTCAACATCGCCATCCGGACCCTGATCCGCAAAGGGCCCGACCTGTTCTATCAGGCCGGCGGAGGAATTGTGTTCGATTCGGATCCGGAACTCGAATACGAGGAAACGCTCCACAAGGCGGCCTCGATCCGGAAAGCCATTCTCGACACAAGCCTTGCCATCGACCTGGAGAAAACGGTAGGGTGAAGGGGCCTCACCCACCCCGAGAAAAGGCCATGGCCGAAAAAATCCACTACCAGGACCTCGAATCGTTGAAGAACCGGCTCGAGGAGAAGTTCGCCCCCGAGGAACTCATCTTCCGCAACATCCATCCCGGAGACCGCATCTTCGTCGGCACCGCCTGCGGAGAGCCTCAGTACCTCGTGCGCGCTCTGGTCGAGTACGTCCGATCGAACCCGAAGGCCTTTTTCGACACCGAGATCCTGCAGGTGGTCACCCTGGGCGTGGCCCCCTACATGGACCAGAAGTTCCAGAGGAACTTCCGGCACAACCTCTTCTTCATCGGCCAAAACGCCCGCAGCGCGGTGAACCAGGGCCTCGCGGACTACGCGCCCATCTTTCTCTCCCAGATCCCGAGGCTGTTCTACCGCAAGCTGGAAACCGTTGACGTGGCCATGATCCAGGTTTCTCCGCCGGACCATCACGGTTACGTGAGCCTCGGCGTCAGCCTGGACATCACCCGAGCCGCGATCGAAAGCGCCAGGATCGTCATCGCCCAGATGAACCGATACATGCCCAGGGTGCACGGAGACACCTTCCTCCATGTGGACGACATCCACTACATCGTGCACCACGACGAACCGCTGCTCGAATACGAAGCGCAGGTCCCCGGCGAAATCGCGGACCGCATCGGGCAGCACGTGGCCCGCATCGTCGAGGACGGAGACACCCTGCAGGTGGGCTACGGAAGTCTGCCCAACGCGATCCTGGCGCATCTCAAGGACAAAAAGAACCTGGGCGTCCACACAGAGCTTCTCACCGACGGGATCGTGGAGCTCATGCGGGCGGGCGTCGTGGACAACAGCCGCAAGACTCTCCTCCGCGGCAAGACCGTCGCGACCTTCTGCATGGGCAAGAAGGACACCTACGAGTTCCTCCACGACAACCCCAGCATCGAGTTTCGCACGATCGACTTCACGAACAATCCGCTCAACATCGCCCGCAACCGGGGCATGACCGCCATCAACAGCGCCCTCCAGATCGACCTGACCGGCCAGTCCACGGCCGAGTCCCTCGGCAAGACGTTCTACAGCGGCATCGGCGGTCAGGCCGATTTCATGCGGGGAGCCGTTCTGGCTCCCGGAGGCAAGACGATCCTCGCGATCCAGTCCACGGCAGAAGACGGCGAGGTCAGCCGCATCGTGCCCTTTCTGGACGAAGGGGCGGGCGTCACCCTCACCAGAGGCGACGTCCATTACGTGGTGAGCGAATACGGAATCGCCTACCTCCACGGGAAGAACGTTCGGGAGCGGGCCATGGACCTCATCGCCATCGCCCATCCCAAGTTCCGGCCCTGGCTGATCGAGGAAGCGAAGAAAGCCGGGCTCATCTACAAGGACCAGGCCTTCATCCCGGGCAGCCGCGGGGAGTACCCCGAGAACCTCGAGACGTACCGCACCACCCGGACCGGCTTGAAGATCCTGCTGCGGCCGGTGAAGATCAGCGACGAGCCGCTTCTCAAGGACTTCTTCTACTCATTGTCCGAACGGTCCATCTACTACCGATTCATCTCCGTGCGCAAGGACATGCCCCACGAGAGGCTTCAGGAGTTCGTGGTGGTCGATTACACGAAGACCATGGTCATCCTGGTCGTGATCCAGGAAGGAGAAAAAGAAGAGGTCATCGGCGTTGGCCAATACGACATCAGCTCCCAGGCTCACACGGCGGACGCGGCGCTGGTCGTGCGCGACGACTACCAGAACCAGGGCATCGGCTACGAACTGCTGAGCTACATGACCCAGCTCGCCAGGCGGCAGGGCCTTCTGGCCTTTACGGCCAGCGTTCTCATCGAGAACAAGGCCATGCTCCACCTCCTGCAGAAAATGGGCTTCGACATCCAGAAGCGGAGCGAGGCGGGGGTGTATGAAATGCGGCTGACCTTCCGGGACACCGCCTGAAAGACAGCTTCGACATCCCGTCGAACCGAGGGTGCCACAGTGGCGTACCTGGCCCTGAACGGCGTCATCCTGGCCGAGGACGAGGCCCGCATATCTCCTCTGGACCGCGGCTTCCTTTACGGGGACGGCCTGTTCGAGACGCTCAAGGCGGAACCGGGCAGGGTTCACTTTCTGGCCAGGCATCTCGCCCGACTGGCTCGGGGCTGCCGGACGCTCGGGATCCCTTATCCCGAGGATGCGGACTTTCGCAGTCTGATTCTGGATCTCCTGGACCGGAACGGAATCCGATCCCAGGCAGCCGTCAAAATCCTCGTCACCCGGGGAACGCACCGGGGCTCCCTCGCTTTCGAGGCCTGCGGGACGCCCACGGTGGCGGTCTTCGCCAGGCCGTACCCGGCCCCGAACGCAGACCGGTGGGACACGGGTCAGTCCCTCTCCATGGAGCGCGAAATCCTTGTGAACCCGTCGAGCGGAATCTGCGGGCTCAAGACGCTCAACTACCTGCCTTTCTTGCTCGCCCTGGATCGGGCGGCCAGACGCGGGTTCGGAGACGCAGCGCTCCTCAACAGCCGCGGCGAGATCTGCGAGTGCGCGACCTCGAACATCTTTTTCTTCCGCGGCGGGAGATGGCAAACCCCTGATCCCGCCTGCGGGCTCCTGCCCGGAATCCTCAGACAGGCGATTCTCGAGTGCATGGCCGATGCAGGCGAACCTGTCCTGGAAGTACGGATCGGCCCGGACGAGCTTCTCCAGAGCGACGAGATTTTCGTCACGAACTCCCTGGTCGAAATCCTTCCGGTCGGCAGGATCGAGGGGAAGGTCTTTCCGGAAAGGAGCCGGACCCGGGCGGTCCTGGAACGATTCAGGGCCTGGCGGGACGCGCGGCGCGAGTAAGACGGGGAAATGTTGCCAGAGGTCGGTCTTGCGCGCTTTGCACAGCCGCACCCGAAGACGGACGCGACGGAGCGCGTCCCTCCAAAGAATCAGATGGCGCACGCGACGGAGCGCGTCCCTCCAGCGTTCGTTCCCCTCTTTGGAGGGGCACGCTCTGTCGTGCCCGCGGCGCGGGTTCGCCCAAGGCACGGAGCGTGCATGCTTTCCGCTTCGGTTGCAGTGCCGCCGGAGGCCTTTAAGGATGAACGAGATCTATTACATCGCAGCCACGGCCAAGGGCTCGGGCAGGAGTCTGACCGCCTGGGTGCTCGCAGAGGCCCTGCTTCAGAGCGGGATCCGGCCCGGGTTCGTCAAGACCGTTCCGGAAGAGGACGCCGAGTCCTCGGAGCGCGGCGAGGATCCCGACCTTGTCTTGTTTCGCTCTCTGCTCGGAGCAGACCGCTCAAGGCTTCTGTGGGCGCCCGAGCCGGCCGGCACCGGCCTTGACCCCGGCGCATCCGGCTTTCCGACTCTCGAGGAGGGGGCGGAGAAGATACGGGAATGGGCCCGTCTCTGGGGAGCGGCGATCGTGATGGGCTCCCAGAGGATCTTCTCCGATTTTCTTTCCCGGCCGGTCTCCGAAATCGGCCTGATCCGAACCCTCGGAGCGCAGGTCTTCCTCCTGGACCGGTATGAAAGCGAAGCGAGTTCTGTCTACAACCTTCTCTCGGTTCAGTCTTTGCTCAAGGGGCTCACCCGCTGCCTGGTCGTGAACCGCGTCCCCCCGGCAGGGACCGGCACCAGCGCGTCCGGCATCGATCGTCTCCTTCTGCGGGAGCGGATACGGCCGGCCGTGGTCCGGATACCGGAGGACCCCATTCTGTCTTCCCTTTCGATCCTGGAGATCGCGGGCAGCCTGCCTGCGGCGGTCGTCGTCGGCCGTGAATGGAGCGCCGCCCGGATCTTCGGCTTCAGTCTCGGGAGCCGCCATCTCACGGGCCCACTGAAGGTTTTCCGCCAGACGGCGGCAAGGATCCTTCTGCTCTCCCGGGCCGCAGACAACGGCCGAGGCAGGGAGGGAGAACGTTCTGAAAAAGTCTCGGCCGTGCTGACGGCGGCCCGCCGACTGCCCAATCCTGCTCTCATCGAGGCGGCCAGGCAGGCAGGCATCTGTTTGCTCCATGCCGAATCCGAGCCTTTCGCTGCTCTGGAGCGGCTCCGGCAGATGCAGGAATCCGTGAGTCCGGAGCAGGGATACAAGAAAGACCGTTTCCGCCAGCTCCTCCTCGATGCTCTCGGCGCCTCGGAACTTTGCCCCTTCGTGGGAGGTGCTTCAGAGCCGCTACCGGGCGGGTGAAGACGTGGGGTGGATTCGAAGGATCAATCAGCTTTCGGCGGTGGAAAAACAGGGCCTCTACCGGTTCCTGATCCCGCCCGAACTGTTCGGCCGTTTCCAGATACACCCTCTTACGCTGCGGGGCCCCTCGGGCGTCCGCTGTGCGCGTTTCTATTGCCCTGCCGGAGATCCGGTGGCAGTCGTCGAACTCAAACGCTCTCCTGAGGACCACGATCCCATTTTGTCCATCCAGCTCTCGGACGGAACGGACGCCCAGTCGCTCGAGTGGGACTTCCTGATCGTGAACGATCCGGCGAGCCCCCGTTTTGACATCGATGTGGACGAACAAGGGCACGACACCCTCTTCGGACGGGCAAGCCGAAACCTTGCCGAGGAACAACGGGCCCTCGAAGCCGGATTGCTTCCCGGCCAGGTCCGCAAGGGACTGGGCGTGAGCCGCACGATCGTCCAGCTTCTGGATCTGTTTGCCCGGGCTTTCTCCATTCGAGCCGTTTTCCTGGAGGCCCTTTTCTACCACAACGCCCTTCATTACGAACGGCTGGGGTACACGTACTTCGAAGGGTACCACCGCATGAGACGCATTCACGAAGCCTTCCAGCCGGGCGGCGTCCTCCACCGCAGGCTGGACGGCTCCTCCCCGTTCCGCCAGCCCGGCTTTCACGAGACGATCCGAGGCCGAAGCTGGGCCATTCACGACGGGATCCTGGACGGCGTGGAAGACGAGATCCTGGCAGACGGCTGGATCTCGCCGCGCATGTACCGGATGACCGGGCAGACCCACAACGAGTGTACCTTCCCGAACGCCCGCCCCTGACAAGATGAAGCCGGGGACGCCGACCCATCGAACTGTCGACCGATTTTACAGCCTGTAAGGAAATCCGCTAGCGAAAGAAGGCAGCCATTCTCCCCCGGGATGGCGGCCCGCACAGCCGGTTGCAGAAGTCCTGAGACGCCCGCAGGAAAACACGCTGTGGCCCCACACGAGACGGGTCGCGGCCCGAAAGGGCGCATCCAGCCCCCGAACCCCGGCTTCCGCGTCCGGCCGAGGATGGCATAGCCGTTGCTCCTTGTGGGCGAAAATATCAGGACACGGGGGGCGCGGAGATGGGTGACAGCAAATCGATGAGACCCTGGATTGTGGCGCTGTCGGGGACCGGGATCAACCTGGCTCTGGGGGTTCTGTACACCTGGAGCGTGATCTCCAAGGGAATCCCGGAGGACTGGGGCTGGAGCGAAACCCAGCGGGCTCTTCCCTATTCGGTGGCCTGCATGGTCTTTGCCCTCATGATGATCCCTGCAGGAAGAATGCAGGACAAAGTCGGCCCCCGGCTCGTGGCGACGATCGGCGGCCTTCTTACCGGAATCGGGCTGATTTTCGCAAGCCGGTTCACGAACGTCTGGATGTTCGTGATCGGCTTCGGCCTTCTGGCCGGAACGGGCATCGGATTCGGCTACGCCTCGGCCACACCGCCCGCGGTCAAGTGGTTCCCTCCGGCCAAGACCGGCATGGTCGTGGGGATCGTCGTATCCGGTTTCGGGCTGGCCTCGGTCTACATCTCCCCCCTGGCGAATTTCCTGATTGCCCGCGTCGGCGTCTCGAACACGATGCTTGTGTTCGGACTCGGTTTTCTGGCGGTCGTCTGCTTCTTGGCCCAGTTCCTGCGGAATCCCCCTGCTGTCCGGGCCGCTGCTCCCAAGGCCGCGGGGCCAAGCACAGGCCCACAAAAAGCTGCGGCAGCGCCGGATTACTCGCCGGGCGAGGTCTTGAAAACGCCTGCTTTCTATCTGGTCTGGATCACGTACTTCTTCGCTGCCGGCGCCGGGCTTATGGTGATCGGAAAACTCGCCAAGATGGTCGACGCCCAGGCCGGCTTCAAGGCCGGCTTCCTTCTGGTGGCGCTTCTGGCCATCGGAAACGCGAGCGGCCGTCTCGTTGCGGGTTTTGCCTCGGACAAGATCGGCAGAACCCGTGTCCTGGCCATGTGCCTGGCCTTGCAGGCTCTGCTCATGTTCCTCATGCCCTCTCTCCGGTCCGCACCGGTCATGATTCTCTTTTCGATTCTCATGGGCTTCAATTACGGCTCGAACCTCGCGATCTTTCCCTCCATCACCAAGGACTTCTTCGGCCTGAAGAACTTCGGGGTGAACTACGGCCTGGTCTTCACGGCCTGGGGATTTGGAGGGCTCGTGCTCCCGACCATGTCCGGCATGATCTACGACGCCACGCAGAGCTTCCGGTATGCTTTCTATGCCGCTGGCGCTGTGTGCCTCGTCGCCCTCGTGATCGCGTTCGCCATCCGCAAGCCGGCCGTCGGAGCCGAGGAGGCGGCCAAGGAAAGACCGAAGGTCGAAAAAGAGATCCTGGCCGGAGTCTCCTCATAAAAGGACCAAGCAGGGGCCGCCTAGAACCGGTAGATGAAGGAGGTTTGCATCCGCAGGGCGTCCCCATCTTCCTGGTTCTTGTATGCGGTCTCCCACCAGGACAGCTCCACGCCCACCCGGACAGCTTCGTTCAAATCATAGGATACCTGGCCCCAGTACGAGTTGTTCCAGGTCCGGCCCTGGCCCGAGACCACGTCCCGGTCCCTGGGATTGTCCACGCTGTAACCGAAGTTGAAGCGCCATCCGTCGAAGGGGCCGCAAATGAAACATCCCCATCCCCCCAGAGAAGCGATGGACCACTGCCTGACAAAAGTGCCTTTGATGTTCTCGCCGTTCACGAACTGTCCGTCCGTGGTCTCGATCACCACACCCTGCCCCACTCCGCCCAGGTACTGGTCGAGGTTCTCGCCGCCCCAGACCTCGCCCCGGAAGGAGAGCCATCGCAGGATCGGCACCGCAAGATCGACGTTCACGGACCAGCTTTCCAGATGGGAGTGCCTCCCCTCTGCGTCCCGGTCATACTCCTCTTCGGCCCAGTGGCCCGAGACGCCCACGGTGATCTTGTCCGGCCCCGGCAACGGAAAGCTCATGGCGCAGCGGCCCTGGACCGTGGGAAACCCCGCGTCCTTGCCCGAGTCCTGGGACGGGCTGAAAGCGCCGAAATGACCGATCGTGCGCGCGATGGCCGCCTGCAACAGAACCCCGACGCCCCCTCCCGCATCCAAGGACTTGCTCACCCGGAGCTGGGGCCTCCGGTAGCCGATGTTCCCGATCCACCATCCCACCGAGTAATTGAGCGTCTCGGGCACGAGAGGAGACACCACGTCGCTCGTCTGGCCCGCCAGAATGCTCCAGCCTGCCTCGGGCCATTCCACCTGCAGGTAAGCATGGCGCATCATGGGCCGGTTCTTGTTCTCGGCGCCTCCTTCGTAAAAATCGAGTTCCACCCGGCCCGATGTCTTCATGGAGCGAACGTCCGGGCCCTTGAGCATGAGACCGAAGCGGGATTCCCGGGCCGTAATGTTGAACTGGTTGTCGTTGCGATTGTCCTGCTCGGATTCGATCCATCGGGCGTAGTTGCCCGCATCGTTGGCACGGGAATCCATGTAGGCGAGATCCAGTTTGAGAAACCCGTAGAGATCCGCGGCGTACCTGGACCTCATGGCCGGTTTTTCGGCTTCCGCCGCCCCCTTCAGACGGCCCACATCGCCTTCGAGCCGCTCGATTCTTTCTTCGAGTCCCGGACTCGCCTGTTCCCCGCCCGCCTCAGCGCCTGCAGCCGGAACTGCGACCCCCTGAATGGCCATGGCCAACGCCGCACAAACAACCGCCACGCTTTTCATCGCCCCGCCCCCTTCTCCCTCGACACCTCATCTCCCGGCGGTCTGGGCCCCCGGGGAACCCTGCGGAAAAGTCACGCGAACATCAGGCAGAAAAGCCGGCGCCGCGAGGGCTCCCCAGGGGAGGGGAAGCCCCGCGGCGCGCACCTCGGGTCTCCGCACGCCGGCACCGGCAGGGTCTCTCACTTCGGCCGCGTGGCCAGCAGGTAGTCCACGACGCTCGGATCTGCAAGGGTCGTCGTGTCGCCCAGGCGGCCCTTGTCGGACTCGCCCTCGGCGATCTTGCGCAGGATCCGGCGCATGATCTTGCCGGAGCGCGTCTTGGGCAGGCCGTCGGCGAAGTGGATCTTGTCCGGCGTGGCGATCGGGCCGATTTCCTTGCGCACGTGGGCCACGAGTTCCTTGATCAGGGCCTCGCTTTTTTCCACGCCCGCCTTGAGCGTGACGAACGCGTAGATGCCCTGGCCTTTGATGTCGTGAGGAAAGCCCACCACGGCGCTTTCCGCCACCTTGGGGTGAGAGACCAGGGCGCTCTCGATTTCGGCCGTGCCCATGCGGTGGCCGCTCACGTTGATGACGTCGTCGACCCGGCCCATGAGCCAGTAGTACCCATCCTCGTCCTTCCGGGCGCCGTCGCCGGTGAAGTACAGGCCCGGGAACATGCGGAAATAGGTCTCGCCAAAACGGGCCGGATCCCCCCACACGGTTCGCATCATGCCGGGCCAGGGCTCCTCGATGCAGAGAAGGCCGCCCTCGTTGACCCCTGCCTCTGCTCCGGTTTCCCGCAGGATCACAGGCTTCACGCCGAAATACGGAAGGGTGGCGCTGCCCGGTTTGAGAGGGAACGCCGCCGGCAGCGGCGTGATCAGAATGCCTCCGGTCTCGGTCTGCCACCACGTGTCCACGATGGGACACCTGCCTTTGCCCACGTTCGTGTGATACCAGATCCAGGCTTCGGGATTGATGGGTTCGCCCACGCTTCCCAGGAGCCTGAGGCTCGACAGATCGTGCTTGCGCACCCAGTCCTCCCCCTCCCTGGCCAGGGCACGAATCGCCGTGGGCGCCGTGTAAAAGATCGTGACCTTGTATTTGTCCACCACATCCCAGAACCGGCCCGGGTCCGGATAGGTGGGCACGCCCTCGAACATGAGCGAGGTCGCACCGTTTGCCAGGGGGCCGTACACGATGTAGGAGTGGCCCGTGACCCATCCGATGTCGGCCGTGCACCAGAAGATGTCCCGATCATGGTAGTCGAAGATATGCTTGAAGCTGTGCGCCGTGTACACCATGTACCCGCCCGTGGTGTGAAGCACGCCCTTGGGCTTGCCGGTCGACCCGGAGGTGTACAGGATGAACAGGGGATCCTCGGCGTCCATCTCCTCGGCCCTGCACTGGGCCGAGGCTTTCTCCATGACATCCTCCCACCAGAGGTCCCGGCCCGGAACCAGGGGAACCTCCAGGTCCGCCCTGCGGACGATCACGCACCGGGTGACCTCGACGCCCCTCTGCCTGGCCAGATCGATCGCCAGGTCCGCATTGGTCTTCTGGGGGACGGGCTTGGCTCCCCGGAACACCCCGTCACACGTAATGAGAAGGTGAGAACTGGCATCCACGATCCTGTCCGCCAGGGATTCGGCGCTGAACCCGCCGAAGACGATGCTGTGGATGGCTCCAATTCTGGCGCAAGCCATCATGGCCACCGCCAGCTCCGGGATCATGGGAAGATAGATGGTCACACGGTCGCCCTTCTTGATCCCAAGCCCTTTGAGGACATTGGCGAATTTGCAGACCTCGTCCCTGAGCTGCCGATACGTGAACCGGCGGCCCGGATCCCTCGGATCGTTGGGCTCCCAGACGAGGGCCGTCCGATCACCCTTGCCCCCCTCCACGTGGCGGTCCAGACAGTTCACCGTGATGTTCGTTTTGGCCCCCTCGTAAAAGCGCACGAGGATCGGGTCGCTGCGGAAGTCGTACGTACGAACCCTCTTCCACTTCTTGAACCAGACAAAGTCCTGGGCCGCTTCCGCCCAGAACCCCTCCGGATCCTCGATGGATCGCTGGTACATTTGCCGGTACTGGTCCATGCTCTTGACCCAAGCATCCTCGAATCGCTCTTTAGGGGGCGGGAACACCCGCTGCTCCAACGATACGGACAGGATTCCGCTCTCTTCTGCCTTCATCCCTCTACCCTCCTTGCCTCACATCCCGTCTTCGCACCTGACCGGTTGCTTTCCCTTGCCCGACAAGCGAGAAGCGCTCATCAAGCAGGTGTTTGAGCAACCGACGTGCCAGTCCGAGGCTGCGGGAGGCCTCTTTCATGTGCCCGAATCTCAAGGATTCTTGCGGTCGCCTCCAGACGGCAAGGAGTCCGGCCCTCGTGTGCGGTGTCGGAAAACCTTACACCGCAGCGGCTCAAATCCGGTGAAAACGCTCAAACGGCCGTCTCCCGGCCCTGACATCATCCCAGGAAGACGGGAACAGGGATTGCAGACTTTTGCCGCCTGAGGGGCGGCGCGTAGAATAAGGTTGCTGGCAGTTCCCCGTGCGTCTCATGAGCGGAGGTGGGGGAAGCATGGAGACCGAGGAATCCCGGAATCCCGAAAAGCCCTGGGTTCTCGTCGTGGACGACGAGAGGATGATTCGAGACGCCTGCGAGCGCATCCTCGTGCGGATGGGCTGCCAGGTGGTCAAGGCCTCACAGGGAGAGGAGGCCCTGAGCCTCCTCAAGGAAAGACCTTTCTCCGTGGTGCTCCTGGATCTCATGATGCCCGGGATCGAGGGCCTCAAGGTCCTCAACCTCATCCGCCAGTTCTGGCCCGACACTCTCGTCATCGTGATCACGGGGTATGCCACCCTGGAGACCGCCGTCGAGGCGATGAAGCGGGGGGCGTACGGTTTCATCCCCAAGCCGTTCAAGGGGGACCATCTCCGAACCATGGTTTCGAGAGCCATCGAGCGAACCCAGCTCCTGCAGGACGTGCGGCGCATGGAGCAGGAGCGCCTCAGAACCCTTCAGGATCTCGATGCAGAGAAGAGCCGGGCCCGTTCCATCGTTCTGGCCCTTCCGGACGGCGTGGCCGTGACCGACCCCGAAGGCACCGTCGTGCTCCTGAACCCCGCCTTCCTGCGCCTGGTCGGCCTGGATCCCGACACCCGGCCCGGCCGCCCCTTCTCGGCCTACGTGCCCCACCCGGAACTGTGCCGCAAGATCGAAGAGGTCGCCAAGGGTCATGCGCGGGACGCCTCCCAGGCCGTCTCGCACGAATTCTCTCCCCGGGAAGACGTGTTCCTCCTGGCCCAGGTCACGCCTGTCCTCAGCGAAGGCGGAGAGTGCCTGGGCGCGGTCACGGTCCTTGTGGATATTTCCCACCTGAAGCGCCTGGACCAGATCAAATCGGCCTTTGTGGCCCACGTTTCCCACGAGCTTCGGTCCCCTCTGTCCACCATCCAGCAGCAGCTCGCCTTCGTGCTGAGCCAGATGGACGGGCAGGCCTCGGAGGAGCAGAAGACTCTTCTCGCCCGCGCCAAGGACAAGACCGCAGGCCTCATATCTCTTATCGGCGATCTGCTGGACCTGTCCCGGATCGAGGCGGGCATGCACCTGAAGCAGCCCAAGCCCGTCTGTCTGGAGGATCTTCTCAGAGGCGTGACCGACTTCCTCTCGGCCAGGGCCCGGGCCCGCGGCCAGACCCTTCTGCTCGACCTGCCGGAGGAGAAGCTGCCTCTTGTGGACGGAGACCCCCTGGCGCTGGAGAGCGTCTTTGGGAACCTCGTCACGAACGCGATTCAGTACACGCAGGAAGGGGGCGAGATCCGCGTGCAGGCCGGTTATGACGGGCAATGGATCCGCGTGGCTGTCCGGGACAACGGGATCGGCATCGAGGAAAAGTACCTGGACAAGATCTTCGAGCGGTTCTTCCGCGTAAAGAACGACAAGACCCGCCACATCACCGGAACCGGCCTGGGGCTGGCGATCGTGAAAGGAATCGTGGAGAGCCTTGGCGGATCGATCGCCGTGGAGAGCCGTCCGGGTCAGGGCAGCACCTTCACGGTCCTGCTGCCGCCATCCAGGGGCTCCCGATAGAGCCTTCTTTCGTCTCCGCAGGCCGAGCGGGTCCCGAGTTCCAGCGTGTTCTCCCTGAAGCCCGAAACCAGTTCTACACGGGAAGGGTGATCGTAAAGGTGGCGCCCTCGCCGGGCCTGCTTCTGACCGAAATCGTCCCCCTGTGGTTTTCCACGATTCCGTAAGCGATGCTCAGGCCCAGGCCGGTCCCCTCTCCGATCTCCTTGGTGGTGAAGAAAGGCTCGAAGATGCGCGACTGGATTTCTTCCGGAATGCCCGGGCCCGTGTCCGAGATTTCGATGAGGACGCTGCGGCCCCCATCGACCGCGCGCGTCCGCACGGTGAGGGTGCCTTTGCCCCCCATGGCCTCTGCGGCGTTGAACAGGATGTTCATGAACGCCTGGCTCAACTGCTGCACGTCCGAACGGACCATGGGCAGGCCGGGGTCCAGATCCTTCACGATCTCGAGTTCCCGGAACAGGCGCTGATTCTCCACCAGACCGATCGTCCTGAGGAGCGCCCTGTTCAGGTCGTTCGGTTTGAGCTCGTGGCTGGTCTGCCGCGAAAATTCGAGAAGCTCCTGCACGATGTGCCGGCAGATCTCGGCTCCTTCGAGGATCTGTCTGAGGTCCTCCCGAGCGCCGGGCTCCAGATCGTATTCGTCCTGCAGAATCTCCGCATACAGGGCGATGCCGGCCAGGGGGTTGTTCAACTGGTGGGCCACCCCTGCGGCCATTTTCCCCAGGCTGGCCATTTTCTCGGCCTGCAGCAGCTGGATCTGCGTCTTCTGCAGCTGCGCCTCCATCCGCTTCTTGTCCCTGAGATCCCGGAAGAATCCGATCGTCGCCGCCTCCCGGTATCCCTCGTAAACGATCGCCGCCGAAAGGCTCACCGGAACCCGGGTGCCGTCTTTTCGGAGAATCTCCACCTCGTGGGACTTGAGCTTGCCCCGGCCGCCGTACCCCTCGCTGCGTAGCTTGCGCATGACCTCCCGGGCGCCGTCCCCGGGATAGAGGCTCACAATGTTGAGATCGTTCAGAGCTTCCTCCACGGTGTAGCCCGTGATCTCGGCCGCGGCGTCGTTGAAGATGAGGATCTTGCCTTTCCTATCGGCCGCGATGACCGCATCGGCCGAGCTGAGCATGAGGTTCCACACGAAAAACGAATTCGGGCTCCACAGAAACATCCGCGAACGGCGCTGTTCGTTCTCGCTCGAGTCGGCGATCGGATAATCGAGGACCGCCACGGCCTCCGTTCCCTCGGGACCGGCCAGGGGAGCCGCGTGGATGCACAGGTCGTTGCCCGCCAGCCGCATTTCCTCCGGACTCCTGCAGACCGGCTTTTCATTCTCCAGGGCCTCCAGGGCAGGACATCCCGGGCAGGGTTCGTTTCGGTGAAAAAACGCCTCGTGGCAGAGCCTCCCGCGCAACGGCCCTTCCCTGCCTTGCCGGGCGGGCCCGTTGGCCGCCAGCAGGCGAAAGCCCTTCGAGACCACGAAGAGCCTGCGGGCCAGGGCATCCATCGCGCGCGCCAGAAGGGCGGCCTCTTCGGAAGCAGATTCCCGGCTCATGAGCGCATCGCTGTCTCCACCAGCGACAGCAGCCGCTGGGGAGAGATCGGCTTGGGCAGAAAGAGGTCTGCGCCGGCTTCTTCCCCCTTCTTGCGGTCCTCGTCCCCGCTCATGGCGGTGAGCATGATCACCGGCAGCCCCTTCCACTTCTCCTCCGCGCGGATCCTGCGGCAGACCTCGTACCCGTCCATGCCCGGCATGATGATGTCCAGGATGACGAGATCGAAGGGCTGCCGTCCGAGGGCCTCCAGGGCCTCCCGGCCGCCCGGGACCGTGGTGGGCCGGTAGCCTTTGGAGCGAAGCAGTTCCTCCAGAGCGATGAGGACCATCTCGTCGTCGTCCACCACCAGAATCTCTTTCGACATGTCGGCTGATCCTTTCTCGGCTTTCTCAAGCCGTCTCGGCGCTTATGGGCCCGCACGGCGCGGGGCCCCGCGCAGCCTCCTCGTCTCTCCCGGCCCCGGCCGAAGCCTCCGAATCCGTCTTTCCCGCCGGGCCTTCCTGCTTGGCCGCCCCCTGCCCTTTCTCCTGCTTTTCTGCATGGACCGGCAGAAGCACCCGAAACACCGTGAACCGGCCGGGCTCGCTCTCCACTTCCATCGTGCCCCCGTGATCCTCCACAATCCCATAGCAGATCGACAGGCCCAGCCCCGTCCCCTTTCCCATGTCCTTGGTGGTGAAGAAAGGCTCGAAGATCTTGTCCCGAATCTCCTCCGGAATTCCCTGGCCGTTGTCCCGGACCTCGATCGCCACCTTCCTGCGGCCGTCTTCGCTCGCCAGCAGGGTCCGGATGCCCAGGACCTTCTCGCCGCTTTTCCCCTCCATGGCGTCGCGGGCATTGGCGAGAAGCTCCATGATCACCTCTTCGAGCTGATTGGCGTCCCCCCAGACCCGGGGGAGATTCTGGTCCAGGGCCTTCTCGATCCGGATGTTGCGGTTGAGCAGTTGCTGGCCCGTGATGGTCAGCGCGTCCTCGATGGTCTTGTTCACATCAACGGCCGCGAACTGCCCGGGCGACTGCCTGGCGAATTCCTTCAGGTGTTTGACGATCGCCTCGATCCGGCGGTTGCACTCGAGAAGAATGCCGAAGCGCTTGCGGCTCACAGCGTCTTCGGGCAAGTCCTCCATCACCACGTGGAGAATCGTGTTGGAGGCCATCAGGGGGTTGTTGATGGAATGAGCCACACCGGCCACCAGGTCCCCGAGGGCGCGCATCTTCATGGTCTGGACGAGCTGCGCCTGGGTGCGTTTCAACTTGACCTCGAGTTTTTTCCGCTCCGTGATGTCCTTGAAGGCTCCCAGGGTGCCGACGATTTCGCCCGCGTCGTCATACAGAAGGGACGCGGACGTGAGGATCGGCACCTTACGGTCCCCGTTGACGAGCAGCATTTCCCGGTTCCGGAAGTGGCCCTTCCGTTCCAGCTCCTGCATGATCTCCCGGGCCTCGGCCATCCCCCGGGAGTAGAATTCCGAGATGTGTCGGCCCACGATCGCCTGCCGGCTCTCGCCCACCATTTCCTCCATGGCGTGGTTGGCGAACGTGATGAACCCCCTCCGGTCCGTGGTCACCAGGCCGTCGAGGGAGCTTTCAACAAAAGTGCGGTACTTGCGCTCCGATTCGGCCAGCTCCTGGGACCGCTCCTCCACCGTGCGCTCGAGATTCTCCGTGTACTCCCTGAGCTTCTCCGCCATCCGGTTGAAATTCTGGGCCAGGCTTCCAATCTCGTCCCTTCGACGGATGGAGACCTGCTGGCTCAAGTCGCCTGAAGCCATCTTCTGGGTGACCGCGTCCAGGGCCTGCATGGGCCGCGTGAGAGCCTGCTCGAGGAGCACGGTCTGGGCGAGCAGGAGTGTGAGGGTGATCGCCAGGATCACGAGCACGATCTTGCGCACCTGCCGGACGCCCTGAAAGATCTCGCTCTCGTAGCTGCCGGCCGCAATGATCCAGTTCCAGGGTTTGAAGTAGACGTACTTGAGCCGCTTGACCCTGGGGTGGGTTTCCCCGAGCTGCGGGTTCATCCAGGGATACCGGATCATGCCCACCTCACCGGGCGCCAGGGTCCGGGAGCGCTCGCAGATCTCCTGAATGAAGGCGAAGCCGCTCGAGTCCCTCTCGTCGAAAATGTTTTCCCCCTCCATGGCCGGGTGCACGAGGAGGTTTCCGGCAGGATCCATGACATAGGCGTATCCGGTTTCCCCGACCCGCACGTCCCGGACCGCCTGGGCCGCCACGGCCCGCAAGGAATCATCGGGAGCGGCGCCGGCCTTGCTCTCGATCCTCTCCAGGGATTCGCAGAGTCTGTACAGCATGGTCACGGTCTGGATGAGCTGGGCCTGGGCTTCGCGCTTGGCCTGTTCGGAAAAAATCTGCAGGGTCAGAACCGATGACACGACCAGGGGCAGCAGGAGGGCGAGAAAGGCCAGTACGAGTTTCGTGCGGATCTTGAGGTCCTGAAAGCGAAGCATGACCCACCCCTCACGCGCGTCCGCGGCCGCAGGCGGGATTCCTCAGGGCGAGCTTGCCGACAGGCCCCAGAGGGGAAAGAGATGCCTCTCCAGGTACGCGCAGACCCGGTCGGCCTCTCTCCATGCGAGTTCCCTCGCCTCGCCCCGGGAAACATAGGGACTGTCGTAAAGACTTCCCACCTCCATCTCCGGCCCGAACATCATTCCTCCCACGAGGCCCGCAAAGCTGTCCTCGGGCTCCAGGCCGGCCAGTTCGCACCAGGCCAGGGTCCAGCACCGGGCCGTGCGGTACACGTCGTAGCCGCCGCCCCCGAGCGCCAGGATGCGGGGGCATGCAGCCGCAAGTTTTCGAACGACCTCGCGGTAGGTGTTGTTCGTGAGCTTGAGATGGGTGAGAGGATCGGAGACGAGGGTGTCGGCCCCGATCTGGGCCACGAGAAGTTCGGGCGCAAAGCGGTCCAGGAGAGGCGGAACAATCCGGCCGAAAGCCATCTCGTAGATCTCGTCGTCCGTTCCCGGCTCCAGGGGAATGTTCACGTTGTATCCCCTTCCGGCTCCTTCGCCCAGCTCGGACTCGAAGCCGCCCCACGGGTACAGGGACCTGCCGGTCTCGTGAAGGCTTACGACCAGGACCCGATCGTCCCGGTAGAATGCGTCCTGGACGCCGTTGCCGTGATGGGCGTCGATGTCCACGTAGGCAATCCGCCGATACCCGCTGTCCAGGGCTTTCAGGATGCCGATGCAGACATCGTTGACGTAGCAGAAGCCTTCGGCCCGGTCCGGCCCCGCATGGTGGCATCCGCCCACCAGATGAAACACCCTCCTTGCGCCCTCGCGGAGAAGAGCCAGACCGGTCAGGGTCCCTCCGGCCACGGCCTTGCTCCATTCGAGCAGATGCGGCAAGAGAGGATTTTCCTCGGTACCGAGGCCGAAGGCGAGCATCCAGGGCTCGAAGCGGCCCTGCTCGATGCTCTCCAGCGCCTCCAGGTACCTGCGGGTGTGAAACCTCCCCAGATCCTCGAGCGTAGCTTTTTCAGGAGCCCGGACCGCTACGCCGGGCCTTTCGAGAAGATTGTACCGATCGCAGAGCTCCAGGGTCTTGCGGGCCCGGACCGGCTTGAAGGGATGGTCTTTGCCGTAATCGAAACGGGCGAGTTCCTCCGAGTAGAGCAGGACCGCATCCATCCGAATTCCCTCCCCGCATCCTCCGCCGCGGTCCCCGCTGGGGCCCGGGCCTTCAAGGGCTCCTCGCCCCGGCAGACGGGTCCGGTCCATAGGAGGCCGCGGTCCGCTCCGATTCCCACACCCGAACGTTGACCAGGCGAACCCGGCCTCCAGCAAGCAGGCCGCCGAGGCGTTGGAACACGAAGAACGCAAGGTTCTCGGCCGTGGGCGGCCGCTCCCGAAAAAACGGATGGTCATTGAGGAAGGAATGGTCGAGTTCGGCCAGAACCTGCCGCGTGAGCGCCGAAAGCTCGTGGAAATCGATCGCCATGCCCGTCCTGTCGAGCTCGGAGGCGCCCACCCGGACCTCGACCTTCCAGTTGTGCCCGTGCAGGGCCTCGCACTTGCCGCCGGTGCCCGCCAGGCGATGGGCGGCCGAAAACTCCTCGACCACGGTCAGCTCGAACATGGCTCGCGAGGCGGTCCTCCTTCCGGTTCAGGCCGTCCCTTCGAAAGCTCTCTCGTGAATCCCCTTGTCCACCTGCACGGCCTCGGCACCCTGGTCAAAGGAGTAATGAACCGTCTGGTAGGCGCTGCGGAATTCCAGGACCTCGTCTCCCACGTACTGGCCTTCCAGGAGGCACTTCTTGAAAAAGACGGCGATCTGCCGCATTTCGGGTTCCTTCATGCCCATGCGGGTCATCTCCTGCACGCCGATGCGGATGCCGGCAGGGTTCGTCACGTTCTCCAGGGGCTCGAAGGGCAGCAGATTCATGTTGAGGATGATGTTGTTGTCCTTGAGCATCCTGGCCACCTCGTCGCCCCGGCCGAAGGCCGTCACGTCCACCGCGATCTGATGGCTTTCGGTGAAATCGAACTCCCGGGCCTGCACGTCGAAGCCGAACTCGCTCAGGCTGCGGGCCAGGGCCTTGGCGTTGCGGATCGTCTGGTCCGCGTAACTCTCTCCGAACTCGAGCATCTCGTAGGTGGTGATCGCCAGGGGCACGAGCGTGTCGAGATGGTGGTTGGAGGAGGACCCCGGAAAGGCCCCGCGGTCGATCTTGCGCCACTCGGCTTCCTTCATGTTGCTCATGGCGATGCCCCGCTGGGAGCCGGGGAACGTCTTGTGGGTGCTCGCCGTGACCACGTCCGCCCCTTCCTCCAGAGGGTTCTGGAACCGCTTGCCCGCGATCAGGCCGAGCACGTGCGCCGCGTCGTAGATGACCATGCCCTCGTTCCGGTGAACCTCGGCCGCCAGCTCCCGCACCGGCTCAGGAAACAGAAACAGGCTCTTGCCCAGAATGAGCACCTTGGGATGAATCGTGCGGATCAGCTGGATCGTCCGTTCCACGTCGATGTGGTAGCCGTCGGGCGTGAGCGGAAAGTCGATGATGTTGCGCGTGTACTTGCCGACCGAGCCCGCCCTGTGATGGCTGATGTGCCCCCCGCCCGCCGTGGAATTCACCATGACGATGTCGCCCGGCTTGATGAACTGGCTGAAGACCGCGTCGTTGGCCACGGTGCCGCTTATCGGCCGCACATCGAGGTGCCTGCAATTGAAGAGGGTCCTCAGGTGTTTTTTCACCCGGGCCTCGATCTCGTCGATCTTGTCCGTCCCCTGGTAGTAGCGCTCGCCCGGGTGCCCCTCGGCGTACCTGTGGGCGAAGTCCGATCCCATGACGCGTCTGGCCCGCCGGCTCAAGACGTTCTCGCTCGCGATCAGGTTGATCGTGTGGGAGCGCCACTCGTTCTGCTGGGCCACAATCTCTTCGATCCAGGAAACGTTCTTCTCGTAATACATGGTTCGGGATCCTTATCCTTCCCTGCGGTCGCGATTTTGGGCAGCCGCGCCCAATCCTCATGAAAGCAGGCTACCTGCACGCTTCTGATTTGTCAAGAAATCCAAAGGGTTTTGAAGGGCCCTTTTCTCCGGGAGCCTGATGCCCTGGCACTGGAGCCCGGATTCCTTCCCGTATCTCGAGTTTTGAAGGGCCCTTTTCTCCGGGAGCCTGATGCCCCAAAGACCGCGCCAGCGTCTTCCGTCCTGGCGGTCCATCCTTGACTTCCCCGGCGGCCGCGAACAAAACTGAAAGCCGGCCGCGGCGAGAGCGCCGCAGCGGCCCGGGGAGCCAACCGTGCCATCGGAGAAGAAATACCTGACGAGCCGGACCTCCCGGCTCTGGAAGCTCGGCGGCCTGACCGCGAAGGTCTCCTCGAGCTACGGCTTCCAGCTCGTCAAGGAGGCCTTTCAGTCCCTGGACAGGGCCGCCCAGTCCAGGTCCCAGGTCCATATCCGCAACGCCCAGCGGATCGTGGAAACCCTGGGCCAGCTCAAGGGCGCGGTCATGAAGGTGGGCCAGTACGTGTCCATCCAGGCCGACCTCCTGCCCAGGGAGTTCTCGGAGGTTCTGGCCTCGCTTCAAAAGGCCGCTCCTCCGGTGGACTTCGACCTCGTCGCGGACCAGATCCAGAAAGAATTCGGCAAGGCGCCCGACGCGCTCTTTGCCCGGTTCGACCGCTCGCCCCATGCCTCTGCGTCGATCGGGCAGGTCCACATGGCCCGCCTCTCCAAGGGCACCGAGGTCGTGGTGAAGGTCCAGTACCCGGGCGTGGAGGAAAACATCGAGAGCGACCTCAGGAACCTGAAGACGATCCTGTCGACCGGGGGCATCGTCGGCTACCGCAAAGACGATCTCAACGAGATCTTCGAGGAAATCCGGGACCGGCTCTACGAAGAACTCGATTACGAGCGGGAGGCGGAGAGCGCCCAGCTGTTCGGCAAGCTCTTTCAACAAGAGAAACGGGTCCTCATCCCCCGCGTCTACCCGGCTTACTGCTCGAAGCGCGTGCTCACCCTGGAGTACCTGCCAGGGGACGACCTGGAGTCCCTGCTCGCGCCTCCGTATACCCAGGAGGACCGCGATCATTTTGGGAGCCTGATCTTCGACATTTACAGCCGCCAGCTTTTCCGGCTCGGCATCCTGCATGCAGACCCGCACCCGGGAAATTTCGCCTTCCGAAAGGACGGCAGGATGATCCTTTACGACTTCGGTTGCCTCAAGGAGATCCCGCCGTATGTCCAGCGGGCCTACCGGGACATCGTCCTGTGCGGCCTCCGCCAGGAATACGACAAGGCCGACGAGGTCATGCTCAGGTTGGGCACCCGGGACCCGAGGAAGAGCCCGCCCGGCCCCGAGTTCTACCGCCGGTACGGCGAGATCCTCCGGGAGCCCTTTTGTTCCGAGGAACCTTACGACTTCGGCGCCTCGAACATCCACGAGCGCCTGGTGGAGCTGGCGCCCCTGGGCATATCCAAGATGCTCCACTTCAAGCCGCCCCGGGAGGCCCTGTTCATCAGCCGCACCATCACGGGCCATTACGGAAACCTCCGGCGCCTCAGGGCCAGGGCGCACTGGGGCAAGATCCTGGAGCCGTACCTTGCCGAGACCTGAGCGCGCCGGCCCCGGCAGCGCGGAGCCTCCCCTTGCGGCCCGCCGAAGGCCTTCGCTGCCCGCTGCGGAATGCCCCAGGGCCACGCCAACCTGGGATGGAAGTGAGTGCATTTTTTCATTTGTGCATTTTCACTGACGCGCCGGGACCTTCTGATAGGCTCTCACCACTACCTGGGCCTGCGGCGGCTGGCCGGCCGCTCCCTGCGCTACGTAGCCGAGTGGCACGGCGAATGGATCGCCCTGCTCGGGTGGCACGCCCACG